>Ga0315338_1000749_pt1 | contig 58734 bp, 55 predicted proteins | sample ASW8metaG_FD_204518 | JGI IMG/M metagenome (GOLD analysis project Ga0315338, IMG submission 204518) | Ammonia-oxidizing marine archaeal communities from Monterey Bay, California, United States - ASW #8 | ecosystem: Environmental > Aquatic > Marine > Coastal | place: USA: California | collected...
TGCGCTTATCCGCTTCGATAGACCGGACCTCGCATTTGTAGATTAGACCGAGGTCGACGATGTTCACAGGTATTTCGGGGTCATAGCAGGTCTTGAGTTGATCCCAGATTACAGCTTCAATTTCTGCCTCTGTTGCATTCGTCGGGACTGCTGGTGGAGTTAGTGGCTCTTTGCCAATGGCATCAGCATCCATTCCTGCTATTCGAAAGAGATTACCTTCGATATAGACGGTGAAGCTTCCTCCAAGCGCCTGAGTAATAAAACCAGCAGCGCCTGTTGGTAGAGTTACCTCATCCCCGGCAGGGATAATGACCGCATTGCAGTCTCTTGAGAACGTTACGGGTTCATTATGTGGGTAGTACACGGTTCACTCCGTTGAGATCTTATCCGCAGACCCGGCAATAGCACTTTTTAGTGCGTGCCAAGCAAGGCTGGCACATTTGACTCGAGTAGGGTATTCGCGCACCCCGGATAGGGCGGCCAGTTTGTCGAGATTCTCAAGATTTATGCTAGAACTGCTTATATCGCTCGTCAACATCTCGTGAACTTGCTTAAAGAGTGACTCAACCTCATCGAGAGAACCACCCTTAGCCTTTTCTGTCATCAGAGAGGAAGAGGCAACCGAGATAGCGCAACCAGTTCCTTTGAAGCGAATATCTTGTACTTTTTTGTCGTTTATTTTCACGTACAGTGTCATTCGGTCTCCACAAAGCGGATTCACGCCTTCCACGACTCGATTTGCGCCCTCAAGTTCACCAAAATTACGTGGATGACGGTTGTGATCCAGAATCACCTCGCGGTAGAGTTCCTGAAGGTCATTCATGTGAATAATTCCAAAGCTCGCTGTAATCCCAGTATGAGTCGGTCTACATCGTCGCGGTTGTTATAGAGCGCGAACGAGGCGCGACCTGTGGCAGCTATCTGGAAATGCTCCATAACAGGCATGGCACAATGATGGCCAGTTCGTATCGCGACCCCTTCTCGATCGACAATCGTGCCGAGATCATGGGCGTGAATATCACCGAGAGTAAATGACAGTACGCTAGCTTTGTTTTTAGCCGTACCGATGACACGCGCCTCTGGTAGTTTCATCAACTCGGTCGTTGCATAACTCAGCAGATCGGATTCATATTGGGCGAGTGCCTCGAAGTTGATATCAGATAAAAAGTCGACCGCCGCGCCTAGTCCCACGGCGCCAGAGATATTTGGGGTTCCTGCCTCAAACTTGTATGGCAATGAATTGTAGAGCGTTTCCTTAAAGGTCACAGTTAGAATCATCTCGCCCCCGCCCTGGTATGGAGGCATGGCATCCAGTAGCGAGCTTTTGCCATACAACACACCAATTCCAGTAGGTCCAAACATCTTGTGACCGGAAAACGCATAAAAATCACAGTCCAATGCTTGTACATCAACCCGGAAATGAGGTGTCGCTTGAGCGCCATCAATGATGACTAATGCGTCAGTATCCCGCGCTTTTGAGATGATCTGTTCGAGTGGATTGATCGTTCCAAGGGCATTTGACACGTGTCCAACAGCAACTATTTTTGTTCGATCCGACAGTAATCGGTCGTATTCATTCAGATCCAGCTCGCCATCGGGTGTCATAGGTACGGCAAGCAGTTGCGCACCTGTTTGTTCACAAATCAGTTGCCAAGGCACGATGTTCGAATGGTGTTCCATCCATGTAACCACGACCTCATCCGAATCAGTGAGACGAGATTTTCCCAGACTTGCAGCGACAAGGTTGATAGACTCAGTCGTTCCGCGTGTGAAAATAATTTCTTCGCAGCTTTCCGCATTTATATAAGCACGTATTTTTTCTCGGGCGCCTTCGTAAGCTTCGGTGGATCTTTGACTCAGCTGGTGAACTCCACGGTGGACATTTGCATGATTCGAACGCTCGTGGGCTACTACGGCATCAATGACAGCCTGTGGTCGCTGAGTTGACGCAGCGCTATCTAAGTAGACAAGTGGTTTTTCGTAGACATTTTGTTGAAGCGCTGGAAAGTCTTTCCGGAGTGCAGAAATGTCAGTATAAGCGTGCGATAGTGTGTTCTGAGATTCGAGCACGGAACTCATAGGAGCCCACCCCAATTTTCATAGTCTGGGAGTTGTCCAGCGACGCACGATGCTACTCGCTCCCTGACTTCAGGAACCTCTATGCGTCTGAGTACATCGTTGGCAAAAGCGAATGTCAGAAGACCTTTTGCTGTGTCTTCATCAACGCCCCTGGATCTGATGTAAAAAAGCTGTTCGGCATCAAGCTCGCCTACAGTTGCTCCATGCGCGCACTTGACGTCATCTGTGTATATTTCAAGCTCTGGTTTCGTATCAATCTCACCGCGTTCTGACAACAGTAGGTTGTCGCTTGATTGCTGTGCATCAGTACCTTGCGCGCCCCGGTGAACGACAACTTTGCCATTAAACACTCCTCGACCGCGTTCCCCGATGATGCCTCGAAATGCTTCTCGGCTCGTTGTTTGGGGTGCCGTATGGTCAATGCGTGTGTGGTTGTCCACGTGTTGTCCCTGTGTGGCAAGAAAAACACCAAAGATTTCACAGGCCGCGCCCGGTTCAGCCAGATCGACCTGAACATCGTTGCGTACGAGTTTTCCTCCAAGATCTACGTAACCGAGTTTGAGTTTCGCATCTTGTGCAATTTTTGCATCGAGAAGTTCCGTATGAAATTGCTCGTTGCCATATTCCTGGAATCGGTAAATGGTTAGGTGAGATTCTTTGCTCTGTGTGATCTGCGTAACTAGATTTGTCCAGTTAGCTACCGAGTCTTCCCCGACAAAATGTTGCACGATTGTCAGTTTGCTGCCTGCACCGATATCGATGAGAATTCTTGGTTGTGTTGCCTTATTAGCAGCTTGAGTGCTAGTAAAAATAAGATGCAAAGGCTGTTCGACATTTGTATTTTCACTTAGTTTGATGAGTATTCCAGATGAGGCGAAAGCGGTATTCAGCGCGGCTAAGGGGTGGCGCTGGAAAAGCTCCACGCTTTGAAGCTCGCTGATGCGTTGCCATGTTTCTTCATGTCCTAGGATTGTAAGACCCTGGATACCGTCAAGAGTTTGTGCATTTGGGAGGAGTTCTCCATCTACTAAAACCAAGCGTGCGGCACCATCGTCTAGCAGTGATGTGTCGAGAAGTCGGGTTGATTGTTTGATTTGATTCGTTGTTAGCGATTTGGGTGTCGGGTCAAGTTCCGCTTTGACAATCGGTTTTAGGTCTGTGTATCGCCAGTTTTCGTGTTTTCGCGTGGGATAGCCCAGTTTGTTGAATAAAGCCATCGCCTCACCTCTTAAAGTGCGAGAGGGGTCAGATGCCTCCAGTCGGTTCAGGCTGGCTTTAAATGTGCTGTGTAACGTCTCAGGAGTCACAGATTGGCTGCCTCTTTTCGCACCCAGTCATATCCTTGCTTGTCGAGTGTTCTAGCGAGTTCCCTGTCACCTGATTTAACGATGCATCCCTCGGACAGAACATGGACGTGGTCGGGAACTACGAGTTCCAGAAGACGCTCGTAGTGAGTAACTAGAATGATTGCTCGCTTGGAGTCTCGGAGGCTATTGATGCCTGAGGCAACGACCTTAAGTGCGTCGACATCCAGACCAGAATCTGTTTCGTCCAATACCGCAAGTCGTGGTTCTAACGTCAACATTTGTAGAATCTCGTTGCGCTTTTTTTCTCCTCCTGAGAAACCTTCATTGACGCTTCTGTTTAAAAAGTCCGATGACATTTGCATCAACTCCATCTTGTCCTTAATGAGCTTGGTGAATTCAAATGCATCCACTTGAGGCTCATCATTAGCTGCACGTTGGGCGTTGAGGGCTGCTTTAAGCAGATAAGCGTTATTGACCCCCGGAATCTCTACGGGATACTGAAAGGCTAGGAATAGCCCCTCCTGGGCACGTTCTTCAGTTGATAGGCTGAACAGGTCCTTTCCACAGAATTCAATCGTCCCACTTGTAACTTCGTAGTTATCTCGACCTGCTAGGATTTGCGCCAGCGTGCTTTTACCGGATCCGTTCGGCCCCATGATTGCGTGCACCTCACCAGAGCCGACTTTTAGATCCAATCCATTGAGAATCGCTCTGTCTTCAACCTGCGCGTGCAGACCTTTGATTTGCAAAATGATATTTTTCTTCATCGTTAACCGACTGCGCCTTCCAAGCTGACGTTGAGTAAAGCTTGCGCCTCAACAGCAAATTCCATAGGTAATTCCTTAAATACTTCGCGACAAAATCCATTTACGATCATGTTGACGGCGTCTTCCTCGGTGAGCCCTCGCTGACGGCAATAAAAGAGTTGATCCTCACTGATTTTTGATGTGGTGGCTTCGTGCTCAATATGGGCACTACGTTCGCGCGCTTCCACATATGGGAAAGTGTGGGCACCGCACTGATCACCAATCAATAATGAGTCACATTGTGTGTAGTTTCTTGCGCCGCGAGCTGATGGCATGACACGAACTAGTCCACGGTAAGAATTTTCAGCTTTTCCTGCTGAGATGCCCTTGGAAATAATAGTGCTACGGGTATTGGGGCCAATATGAGTCATCTTTGTGCCGGTATCGGCCTGTTGGTAATTATTAGCGACAGCAACGGAATAGAATTCCCCGATGGAGTTTTCGCCTCGGAGGACGCAACTGGGGTATTTCCAAGTGATTGCTGAACCCGTTTCTACCTGGGTCCAGGAGATTTTTGAATTAGCACCTCTGCAATCCCCGCGTTTCGTCACGAAATTATAGATTCCACCAACACCGTGCTCGTCTCCTGGGTACCAGTTTTGCACCGTGGAATACTTGATTTCTGCATCTTTCAGGGCGACTAGTTCAACGACAGCAGCGTGGAGTTGATTCTCATCACGCATTGGAGCCGTACAGCCCTCTAGGTAGCTGACGTGGCTACCTTCATCCGCAATGATCAACGTGCGCTCAAACTGTCCTGTATTTGCTGCATTGATGCGGAAGTAAGTCGATAGTTCCATGGGGCAGCGTACGCCTTTTGGGATGTACACAAACGAACCATCGCTGAAGACTGCCGAATTCAGTGCGGCGAAGAAGTTGTCGCGCTGCGGTACGACAGTTCCTAAATATTGTTCGACCAGTGCAGGGTGATTGTGTACAGCCTCAGAGAAGGAGCAGAAAATAACTCCGACATCAGCAAGTTTTTCCTTAAATGTTGTTGCCACGGAAACACTGTCGAAGACAGCATCCACAGCCACTCCGGCAAGTTTTGCCCGTTCATGCAAGGGAATGCCGAGTTTTTCATAGGTCTCCAATAGTTTTGGGTCCACCTCATCAAGGCTTTTGGGAGCATCATCTTGATTTTTTGGAGAGGCAAAATAGGAGATGGACTGATAATCAATGGGGGTGTAACGGACATGAGCCCACTGAGGTTCTGTCATTGTGAGCCAGTGACGATAGGCTTTAAGTCGCCACTCGGTCAGAAACTCCGGCTCACCTTTCTTTCGAGAGATCAGGCGGACGACATCTTCATCTAGCCCAGGTGGTACTAAATCCTGTTCAATATCAGTAACGAAACCGTGCTGATATTTTTTCTCTACCAGCTTAGATAGCTCTTTAGATTTAGTGGACATCTTTTTGATATAAAAGGTGTTTTATTGAAAAACTGAAGGAGGTATTAGCGCTTCTCTCAGATTTGGACGGGGTAGGGGCTGAGCGCGATGTTGAAGATCAGTCAGGCTGACTTCCATTAGCGCTTGACGTATACCCGCATTAATCCGCTGCCACGCGCCACCTACTCGACAAACTGACTCATAGTCGCAGAGTCCATGTTCGGAGCTACAGGTGGTTATAGCCACCGGACCCTCCAGAGCATCGATAATCTGTGCAGCGCTGATTTCGCCAGGAGGTCGAGCAAGGGTATACCCGCCCTGAGCGCCGCGTTCCGATACCACCAAGCCTGCTCGAACCAGTGCCTTGAGAAGCTTGCTCACGGTAGGCTGGGCTAAATGGGTATCGATAGCGACCTGATGGGCACTGGAGAGTTTTCCATCGAGAGTGGAAAGCTCAGCCAGGACCAACGTAGCGTAGTCAGTGAGTTTGCTCATTTTAAGCATGTAGGTCTTCACCCTCAGGTTAAAGAGGACTATTTTAGTACTAATTAAAGCGTGACTCAAAGTTAAGGGTGTGGTGCTAAATCTTGGCCACGGACGAGAGGGAACGCTACTAGTCAGCGAGTTCTAAGGATAGGAGAACCTAGGCGGCTCTTGTCTCCGTACTGATTCCGAGCGACGGTTACGTCGTTCACTCGACATATTCGCGTTGAGATCTGCGAATTCAGATTGAAAACGCGCACGGTCCACCGCATCAACTCCAGGGGACTCAAGTGCCATGCGGATTTGGTTTAGTGCATCGGAGAGGCTGCCGATACTGGCGTAATAGTGAGACATGTAGTGATGTGCATTACCGACGTCTCCTTCAGCATTAGCTGCGCGAGCAACCAGGCGAAACTGTCCTGCGGTTGGTGATGATGTGTTATGTAGCAAATCTAGCAGAATGTCATGAGCTATATCTGGGCGACCTGCGAGAATCAGGGCTTCTGAATAGCTGGTGGTAAGGGGTACGTTTCTAGGGGAAATCTCCATAGCATCTGCATAACGTTGAAGAGCAGCGGTTATTTGTCTGTTTTGAAGTAGGGACTCGGCTTCACCGATACGAAACGCGACGATTCCGGGATAGGCGTTGATGAGATCACTATAATATCGTTGCGCGTCATCATCCAAGCCGGCTTTTGAGAGGCTCAAAGCCAAACCATACAGATCACCGACATTATCGCTGCCGGATTCCACACGAGTTTGAAAGATGTTGAGAGCCACATCATTTTGTGGTGCTCGTAACACCTCTAACCGAGCTCTAACAGTCTCGTAGCTGACACTATTTTCAACATTTACCGCGGGGGGTAACTGCCGGATACGTATTCGCGCATCGGCAATACGCTCTGGGGACGTCGGGTGAGTTAGCAGGAACGCTGGAGCGCTCTGAGAACCGAATCGTCTGGCCAGTTTTTCGAAGAAAGTTGCCATGCCTGACGGATCGAAACCAGCTGAGGACAGTGTTCCGATGCCGATTCGGTCGGCTTCAAGTTCGTTGGAACGTGTGAAATTAATTTGACGTTGTATGGCAGCGGCTTGACCTGCAGTCAGGACTCCCGCCATCGCATCACCTCTGGAGTCCGACGCCATGGCGAGTAATATGGCCGCAAGCATGCTTGCCATGGAAATGATGTTACTTCTCTGACTGTCATAGAGCGAGCGTGCGATGTGGCGCTGGGTGACGTGAGCGACTTCATGCGCTAACACGCCGGCTACCTCACTCTCGGTTTCACTCGCCAAGATGAGTCCGACGTTCACACCGATAAAACCTCCAGGGAGAGCAAAAGCGTTGATCGCATCATCATCTACCATGAAAAAATCGAAACTTTGATCCCCGTCGTTGGCGTGGCCAGCTAGCTGAGCACCTATAGTCTGAATGTACTCAGTGACCTGCGGGTCCTCCATGATTGCCCCGGCATTTCTGAGCTGTGCGACCACTCTCCGCCCAATCTGCGCTTCCTGGGTTTTGTTCATGACAGAGTCGGCCGGGCTTCCGAAGTCAGGTAGATTAAAGTCGGGCCGAGCGGGCGTTTGCGCCGCTGCGTTTGCACAATGAATCAAGACTAAAAGTATTGCAATTCGTTGTCTCATAGTTTTGGTATCAGACTAACAAGAGCGCGTTTCACGCTGCATGAACTATAGCTCCTTAACCGCATTAAGCACATCGTTTGCATGCCCTTTGACCTTAACTTTTCGCCATTCCTTACGGAGAATGCCTTGCTCATCTATGAGAAAGGTGCTGCGTTCAACGCCGAGATATTTTTTTCCATACATGCTTTTTTCTTTGATTACGTTAAATAGTTTGCAGAGCTTTTCATCTGGATCGGAGATTAATTCGAAAGGGAATTTATACTTAGTCTTAAATTTCTCGTGGGAGTTCAAGTTATCGCGAGAAATACCAAAAATAGTGGTTTTCTGTTGTTGGAAACGCGGGTAATTATCCCGAAAGTCTTCACCTTCCAGGGTGCAGCCTGGTGTGCTGTCTTTGGGGTAGAAATACAAGACGATTGGTCCTCCCAGTAGATTCTTGGATTCGATTTCCTTCCCACTGGTAGCTTCTGCGTTAAACGCTGGGACTTTTTCCCCCTCGCATACTATCGGCATTTATAAGTCTCCCTGAGGCTATGTATTTTTAACTGGTTCCATAATGGCATCTAGATTTAGTTGATCACAAAACCCCATGAACTCTTCCCTTAGTACTGAGATCTGGATTTCAGAAGGTATATTAATGAACATTTGCACGGCGAACATAGTCGTTCCTGTGTGCGCAGCAGAGTAACTTCGGGTTGTTACTTCTGCGATTTCGATACTGCGCCCTGCAAAAAATCCAGCTAAATTATGTACGATTCCAAGCTGGTCAAGACAGACCACTTCGATTGCATACGGCAAAAGCTCTTTGCTGGGTTGATTGGGTTGGGTTCGTTTTAACTGAATAACCAGCCCTTTATTATCGGCAAAACGGACAAGATCCTGCTCCATGCGGCTGACAGAGTGCCAATTTCCTGAAACTAGTAGCAGCATTGCAAATTCTTTTCCCAGGGTCGTCATCCGGCTCTCTTTAATGCTGCCGCCGCAGTCCAGTATGATCTGAGTGAGATCGTGTACGACCCCCGTGCGATCACCACCAACGGCAGAGATGACTATGAGCTGTTCCATGCAGCGCTTGTCCTGGCTAGGCTTGGCGTTGGTCAGTGTACATTGATCAAGGATCACGTAATACCAGACTAGTGGTGCTTCAATTTTTGCGGTTGCACCGCTGAGGGGGCATAAGTACCATCGCGATTATTGTTTTGTAGGGTATGTATGATGTTTTCCGGTAGCATTGTGGCACTGACAACACCGATGGATGTCGATGGTGGGATCGATACGGTCCAGCTTGGACGGCTTATTGAGTTTCACCTTGAAGCTGGCACTGAGGGATTTGTTATTGCTGGTACGACGGGCGAGTCCGCCACCCTCAGTCGAGATGAACATGTCCAGCTAATAGAGAGTGTTTGCGAGCTAGTGGGCGGGCGGGTTCCTGTCATTGCTGGGACCGGTTCCAACTCAACAGTTCAGACGCTAGATCTTTCGCAAGCCGTAGACCGCCTTTCTGTGTCGGGGTTTCTTATCGTCACCCCGTACTACAACAAGCCGACTCAGGAGGGGATGTACCGACACTTTTCTGTTGTTGCTGATGCCGTTGAGCGACCAGTTATTCTCTACAATGTCCCCGCTCGAACGGGAGTAGATCTGCATTCGGACACAGTGGAACGGTTGGCGTCTCATGGCAATATCACGGCAATAAAGGAGGCTACAGGCGAATTGGGTCGAGTTGCTACTTTACGTAAAGGTTGCGGCTCCGAGTTTTCGCTTCTTAGTGGCGATGACGCTACAGCTTGTGAATTCATGCTAGGGGGCGGTAACGGCGTCATTTCTGTAACAGCTAATGTTGTTCCTGCGAAAATGAGGGCACTTTGTGATTTAGCTTGTTCTGGTGATCGGATACAGGCAGAGCATATTGATGGTCAACTTAGCGCACTCCATCAAGCTCTTTTTGCTGAAAGCAACCCCATCCCCGTAAAGTGGGCCGTACAGCAGCTTGGTTTTACTGGTGCTGGCATTCGATTACCGCTCACTGTGTTATCCAAGAAACACCACGATACAGTCAGAGCAGCGATGGTCGCAGCTGGGGTAGAGATTGTTGCTTAATAACAAACGAATAATGAACCGTGGGGCTTCACTTAGTCTTGCCCTAATTTGCTGTCTTGCCGGGTGTTTTGAGAATCCTGGGTTGATTTGTCAAGATTCGGAGCGTTACGCGAACAGTATTGAGGTCGCGCCGATACAAATTCCTAATGATTTAAACCCTCCGGATGAGTCTGAGGCGTTGCGTATTCCTCGTGTGACGGGGCAACCTCGCGTATTGGCCGAAGGGGCTTGTACGGAATCCCCACCAGACTTCTTTTCGGAAGGTTCATCAGAGTAATTTCTAAGGCTTGAACATTCTTTTTTTAAAAGGATTGGGCCAACCTAGATAAGTTCTCAGAAGTCCTTGCTTTAGATGGTTTGTCGGTAAAGGGTTGATGTGATCTGGTGATTACGATCGAGTTCCAGGATGACACTGGCTATTTTTGGTAGTAGCTCAATGTTCTCTCTAGTGAGGCGTTCGTAGTGTTGGAGGAACTCAGAAATCTGTGCTTCATCCATGATTCCTGGACTCAATTTCCTGGTTACCCGAGCAAGTTTTGTTTCTTGCTCAAGTCGCCAACGATACACTGCTTCGAAATCGGGAGCTTGAAGAAATACTAGATGATCAACTAACTGGAAGAGCTTTGAGTACTTTTCTCGGAGTTGGTCGTTAACATAAGTCCGCCAAGCTGCATCTCCGTCTCTTGTTGCTTCAAGATCATTTACAGGTTGGGTAAGCTGTTCTGGTTGTTGAGGTTGGCTTCCAAGGCACCATCCTTCGAGGATTATGGCATCGATAGGGCCTGTAATCTTAGGCCATTTGTGCGCTGGGATCCGGTCGTCTTCGGCCTTATCGAATTTGGGGAGTGCTAGTTCTTGATAGTTTCCTAGTGCTTTGAGCTCAGTAAGGCAACGCATGCATAGTTCGAGATCGTGGGTGCCTGGTGCTCCCCGAGTACTAAGCAGCGGATGTACCTCTTTACTCAGTTGCTTGCGTTCTGCTTGCGTAAGATAGAAGTCATCTAGGGATAGTGTGGCAACAACCCAGTTGTACTCGTTTTCCAGTGTTATACGAAGAAAATCAGCAAGCGTCGATTTTCCTGTGCCTTGTGCACCGCTAATGCCGATGATCTCAGGGTAAGGTTTTTTAACTTGTTGGATCCAATGAGAGAGGGGTAGGTAATGATCGGTAATAATTCTCCAAAACCCAGAGGGTAGCTGGTGTTTTTCCAGAAAAGAGTTGAGTTTTGACTCTATCAGGCTGTTCATTGTGCGCGATACTACCTCACGCTTCGGTTGTGCTGCGAGTAGGATATCTTGATAGATAATACTAGGTGGCTAGATTGTTTGATGCTTGTCGGGAGGAAAATCGTATAGAATCTTCATACGACGTACTGCATTGGGGATATAGCTGTGCGGTTTCGGCTTTGGGTCCAGATCTTTACTCTCATTACCGGTTTTGTTGCGGCTACGCTGGTTTGGGCACACCACTCTGTTGCTGGAGTATTTGATGTTGAACAAACATTCGAGATCACGGGTGTCATCATGGACGTGGAGTGGATTAATCCTCACGTGTATCTGCATCTCGATGTTGCGGATAAGTCTGGGAGTATCACACCCTGGCGGCTTGAGACTCTCCCTACCGCGTTTCTGCGTAAGGGTCAGATCACTAGAGCCATGCTGATCGGGGATGGTGAGCTGGTCACAGTGACTGGGATCACAGCCCATAAAGATCCAAACATGGGCTGGGTTCACCGAATCACATACTCGGACGGACACTATTACCAATTGGGTAACTGATCTGTGCTAAGGGGCTTCACCTGCATATTGCATGGTGATTAGGGACGTTGCCTAGTTTTTGCGATCAAGTGCAGGATGCGTCGAAGATCGACTGAATCGATGAATCCAGAGTTTCGTTAAACTCATCTTCGGATTGTTGTGCTGAAAGTCCTTCGGTCAGAGCTCTGGAAAAACTGGCGATCATGCCATTATTAGCTGTAAGTCTGCGATTAGCCTCCTCACGGGAGTAGCCACCGGACAGTGCCACGACCTTCAACATGTTTGGGTGATTCTGGCATGCTTGATAGAAATTATCCTCTTCCGGCAGTGTTAGTTTGAACATAACCATCTCGGTGGTTCCGAGTTTATCCAGCTGAATCAGCAACTGTTCCTTCAATAGCACTTCCGCTTCGGCTTTGTCCGGGGCATTGATATCGATCTCGGGCTCTATGATTGGAGTCAAACCAGCGTCAATAATTTGTCTACCAATTTCAAATTGTTGTTCAGCGATTTTAGCGATACCAATCGCATTAGCTGACTTGATCACGGATCGCATTTTAGTTCCGAATACCTCCTGGGTTTTTGCCTTTTCTAGCAACTCTGAGAGGTTTGGTATCGGCTTCATAATCTGAACACCGTCTACTTCATCCGCAAGACCTTTGTCTACCTTTAAGAAGGGAGCAACATTTTTTTCTTCCCAGAGGTAATTTGCTGAGTTTTTTTTGCTTATGTTTCTATCTAGAGTATTTTCGAAAAGAATTGCACCGAGAATGCGAGTTCCGCTAAATGCCGGACACGTAATGATGCGTGTGCGCATTTCATGCACGATCTCGAACATTTCTTCATCGTTGCTATAGGCATCTTCCCCAATTCCGTATAGACGTAGTGCTTTTGGGGTGCTGCCGCCGCTTTGGTCAAGCGCTGCAATGAAGCCGTTTTCTGTAGAGACTTTATTTAGTTGGTTTTCATAGGTAGACATCAGGATCCATCTACTCCTTTCTTTTGCATAAGCTGAGCCCGTCGATTAACACTTGCGACGAGGTGAAAAGTATATCAGTGAAAGGGGATAGAATGGCGCACTCTCCGCTAATCTTAATCAAAATGATCGCTTAGAGCTTCTGCTGATTCCTCTGAAAGTTCTGCGGGTAGCGCTAGATTGAGAGTGATGGCAATCAGTGCCGCGGGTAGCATGCCTGAGGCTAATAAGATGCGGGGCGTATCAGGCAGGGAAGCTATCGCACTCGGTTCCAACTGCAGCCCAAGGCCTATTGATAGAGCAATAGCAAAAATCATCATATTGCGACGGTTCCAGTTTACGTCGCTTAGTATGGAGACACCGGCGGCAACAACCATGCCAAACATCACGATTACCCCACCACCCAAGACTTCAATCGGCATGGAGCCGATTAAGCCCCCAACTTTTGGAATCAGGCCACAAGCGATCAAAAACAGAGCTCCGATCGTTACGACCTGGCGGCTCATGATACCGGTCATGGCAATAAGGCCTACATTCTGGCTCAAAGAAGTGTTGGACATGGCACCGAAAATCGCGGCAATAGTGGAGCCCAGGCCGTCGGCGTAGGTCGCACCTTGGATCTCTCTGTCAGTTGCTTCACGACCGGCACCGCTTTTCGTTGTGGCTGACACGTCACCTACTGTCTCGATTGCTGAAACGAAAGCCATGAGTGCGAAACCGATGATTGCGGCAGTTGAGAATTCGAACCCGTATTTGAAAGGTTGCGGTAGAGCAAATGCGGCAGCGTTATTCCAGGATGCGGCAATGGTACTTATTGGCAGTATGCCTATCAGTATCGCGTAGGCATAACCAGCGAGAATACCAATCAGCACCGCTGATACGCTAAGCATGCCGCGGCCAAAAAATTTGAGGCCGAGAGTTACAAAAATCACGAGTAGTGCAGTCGACCAGTTTAGGAGTGAACCGTATTCTGGGGTACCCATGGTTTCAGGGCCACCTGCGGCATATTGCACACCAACCCTGATTAGCGAGAGACCAATCATCATGATGACTAGCCCGGTTACAAGCGGTGGTAGGGCAAAGCGTATTTTGCGAACAAATATACCGAGGAGGGCATGGAACAGTCCACCGATAAAAACCCCAGTAAATATTGCGGCAAGGCCATCAACTCCCTTTCCTGCTGCTAGCGGAATCATGATTGGTATAAATGAAAAAGATGTCCCCTGCACGATAGGTAAGGCGGCTCCTATAGGACCTAATGTAATTGTTTGCAGTAGAGTGGTAAGACCGGCAAACAGCATCGCCATTTGAACCATGTACAGCAATTCCGGAAAGTCAGGCGAATTTGATCCAAAACCGAAACCTGCTACACCGGCTACAATAATTGCGGGGGTTATGTTTGAGACAAACATCGCCAGAACGTGCTGGATACCAAGTGGGATCGCTTTAGCAAGCGGTGGTGAATAATTTGGGTCGCGAAGCTGTTCTGGTGTCCCTATCGATTTAGTAGCCATATGTCGCGCTCCGTACATTATTCCCCGAGGTCAACGATAGCGATTACTGGTCCCCCGCCTTGTGGTCCCTGGTGCATGGCATCAACCGAAACAAAGACTGCTGGGTCACCGAGCGCGGTAGCCGCAACTCCCCCCACTGCTGCTTTAGCATGGCGATGATGATTTACATCCGAATCGTCAAGCATAATTTGTCGTCGCCCGCGTAGGCGACCGCTGCGATCTGCCTCGCATTTCATGAAACAACTGATAACCCTGCCATCGAGATCCTCAGCACGAGCCCGTTCAGGCAAGTCGAGCCCTGCGCTACGGATCGCGTCGTAAATTGCTTCGATATGTAGCGCGTCTTTCATAACGGCGTGGCCAATGCGATAGCGTCCACCGGCGCCGTTGCGATTACCCATTACAACAATTTGTGCGGCATCTAGCTCTACACCCGAAGAGCAAGAAGCGACGGAGGAATACAGATCAAGGTTTTTACAAATATCCTCGGCTTTTGCAGTGGTAACCTCACCAAGTGCGATGGCGATACCAAGTCCCGCGGTTCCATTTGAGACGCCCATCGAATCATGAACCTCGCAGGCAACATTTTGACCGCGGCTTTCAGCGGCAGCGATTGAATCAATAGTCAAGAGGGGGGTTTTTGTCTGCACATAATGCACATCTTCGGGGTTATCCACACCGGCATCTTTCATCGCTTCTTTAACGCCCTCAGCAATCTTCTCAAGCATCGCAAGACGACCAACATCTTCGGGGAGAATTTTGGGGCTCATGGCTACGCCAATTGAAAGGCGCGACTTATCTGCAGATCCGGTTTTCCTGTTACGAGCAAATACATTAGCGTGCGGCGTGATTACGCCATCGCAACCACCAGACCAGACCATTGGAATTTGTTTGACCTCATCTTCGCTGCGTGCGCCGTGTTTCAGAAGAACATCGCGAAAGGCTTGATCAGCAAGAATGCGGGTAAAGTCATTTACTCCTCCGTTGCCCTCTGTTTTTCCAATAATTGCAACGATGTCATCAGCTTTCATCTGCTTCGCATTGATTCGCTCTGAAAGCCCCGATGCATCATTTACGGTTTTGATTTCTATCTTGGCTACTTCGACGGCCACGTATTTATTCTCCCACTTGTATTTAGGTTGTAGGTTGAGGGATTAATTATATCCATCACTAGTGCGTTGCAAGCATTAATTAAAAATTTTGTTTTTACTAAAAGGTTTAATATGTGGTGACGTCCAATGCTCACACATGCTGAGCGTATTGTTGGTTGTCCGATAGATTTGTTGATCATCGTGTCATGTATTTTGCTGGGAACTGAACCAGTCCTTGCTAACTTCGCCATAATGTCTAAGTGCGTCGTTAAAACACTTAATGGGAGGTTCTACAAGGCCTGCACCAACCTGACCAACTCCGGCTTGTTTGCCAGCGATCCCAGTATTCACGAAAGGTACTTGGCGTGTTCGGCATACTAGCGCTGCATCGATCCCCACTGGGGTTCCCCGAAAGTTAAGCGGAGGAAGCCTAAAGAGAGGGTGCTCACCAACTGTGATGTCATACATTGCTTGGGTGCTAGCAAGGGCAAGATCACTAGTACCGCCTACGAATTTGACGATTGCTGGTGCCGCAGCCATGGCAAAGCCACCGACTCCGACGGTTTCAGCAATAGTTGAATCACCGAGGTCGGGATTAGCATCTTCGGGTCCATACCCGGGGAACAACAGACCTTTTGGAACGGCGCAAGGGCCAGTAAACCACTCATCTCCGGTTCCACTTAATTGGATTCCGAAGTCGGTGCCGTTACGGGCCATGGCGACGACAATTGTAGAACCGGGGATATCTCGCGCTGAGTCGGCAGCCAACTTGCCGGCTGGCATCATCAAATTAAGAAAGAAATGATCATTGCTTGTAATAAAGCTAAAGCAGGCAGCAAGATCCGATGACGGACGTTTCAATTTGATTAGATTTGATCCAATTGCCCGGAGGAACAGAGAAGTACCAGCACGGTTGCGATTGTGGCATTCATCACCCATTTGAAGTGCTTCACTTACTATCGTATACAGTTCGATCGGGTCACCAGTGTTGATGGTTTCATGCATGATTGGGGCAAGGACTTTCTCAATCCACTTTAGACGATCGATGACTTCCTTCGAGTAGGCACCGAAGCGGAGTACTTTGCCGAGGCCCTCATTAAGTGTGCAGTATGCCCTACGGTCGGTGATAGAGTCCTCAATTACGAACATCGGCATTGAACGGCTTACGACGCCAGCCATTGGGCCGACAGCGCCGCGATGGTGGCATGGTTCAATTTTGAACTTGCCATTCTCAAAGAGACGAATAGCCCCCTCGGGGGTTTCATCCGGATTTTCTAATAGCGCTGCTCCAATGAGCGCGCCACGCAGTGGTCCAGAAGTCCTCTCCCACTCGATGGGCGGTCCCGCATGGAGGAATGTCCCTTTCTCAAGATCTACCGCATTTGCTGCAGTATCGATACCGATGAGGTGTGGTCGAGCAGAAGTGAGGCAAGCCAACGCTTTCTCATTTGCCCTTGTCACTGCGTCACTTAGGGCGATTGTTGAAAGGATTGGGGCTAGGGAAGGATCAGACGGTAAATTCCACTGAGTGGTTGTTGGGATAGAAGACTGATTGATGAGTGCATCATCAATTGGATCGATACCCGCCGTCGCTATGCGTAGCTCACTAGAAACGAGACTATTAGGCATGGGTACTCTCAGACTTTCCGTTATTTGTTAAAAGATCTAGTGCGATAGCCGAGGCGGCTTCGGCGTTTGATTCGTAAACGTCACAGCCAAGAGCAGTGAGTGTTTGCCACTGCTGGTCAAGTCCTTGAGAATCGCGAGAGGTGCCCACTACCGAGGCGATGGCTCTGGCTTTCGAATGTGATCGTAAGAAACCATCCAAGGCATTCGCAATTTCACCGGCCGGGTCGGGGTTGGAACCAAATCCCAAGATAATATCGAAGAGTAATAGGCGCGGTGCGGGTTTTAGTGTCAACTCCTCGATGATCTTGCACCTCAGTGTTCCATCAATCATGGGGTGGGGTCTGCCCATAGTCATCCGATCATCTCCAAGATCAAGTATTACGTTATCTTTGCGGCCCGCGATGGCTTGGGGAGTTGGGATCTCAAAAGTGTCTATTCCAGCAATTGGCCCCGCGGTGTCAGTGATAATTTGAGCTGCTTCGCTAGCAAGCGTGCCCCCACTGAACAGACCAAATAGTTGCCCGCCAGTAGCGGGTGCCCCGGACAGTTTTAAACGGGGTTTCCGGAACGGTAAGTTTTGGGTGGTGGTTATTTCTCTTGCCACTTTCGTCAGATCAACCCCCGGGTCGCCTATAAGACCAATAGTGACAGGTGTATCAAGCGACTTGATGATCTTATTGATGCGACGCGCGGTCTTTTTACCGGGAGGCTTGGATATGAGGGCGATGTGGGCCGTGGAAGTGTCACTGTCAAGTATGCGTAGAGCTTGAAGCGTGGATGAGCCTCCTATCTCGTCGCTCATATCGCGCCCCCCTACGCCAATGATGCTGCTGATACCGATACCGTTAGCGTCAAGCAGGCAGCTCAGGTGCTGAGCACCGGTTCCCGATGCGGCTACGATGCTGACCTGCCCGGGGCTTAAGTCATTACAAAAACCCAACCCAACACCACTTAGTTGCGCAGTTCCACAGTCCGGGCCCATCACGAGCAGATCACGAGAGGTGGCAAGTGCTTTGAGTTTTTGTTCCTCTTTGATTGATACGCCATCAGAAAAAATCATAACGTTTGTACCCTCACGTAGCGCGTCAGCTGCTTCGGGAGCAACGTGAGGGCCGGGAAGCGAGATGATCGCTAGATTGGCGTTAGCCGCACGAACTGCTCTGCCTAGGGAACGATGGATTTGGGTACTATCGGGTTCTGAACGGGGGGTAGCTTGTGACTCCAGATTAGAGTCCAGTACCTGAATGGCACGGTTGATAATTTCCTGCGATTCCCCTTGAACAGCAATGATGAGATCTGAGGTGGAGGTGTCGTCAGTGTCCTCAGATTTGAACCCAAGATCATGCAGGAGCCTGATATTGAGTTCCGTCGCCATGGCTACAAGGCATTCATCTATTCCATCGAGTTCTCGCAGTTGACTACTTGCTTGGAAAAGAACAACTGAGTCGTAATACACATCACGACGCAGTTCAAGGTGTTTAAGCATGAGAAGCTTCCTGCTTATATTGTTTTGAGATAGCTCTCAGTGCGAGAGTGACACCTGTTGCGAGGAAATAGCCGGAGTTGTGCCCCACAGCGCAAAGTTTTGAAGTTGCCTCGCCGATATCACCGCCGTTTAGGGCGAAGTTAACGTAGCGTCGAAGGCATTGTGGAGCATACCCATTAACCGCGCATGACATGAGTTCAACAGATAGAGATGTGGTTTTGGTGTGAGAATGGAGGATCACTTTCTTCAGTACATCAACTATGCGGTAGCACTCAGTAGAAAGATCACTAGAGGATTGTGATATAGCTGATAGTGTTGCTGCAGTGCCGGAGATGACATCATCTCCTGAGGGGGTTGATCCAAGTCCAAGACCTATAAGGTTATGAGCGGCGTTTTCCAGGCGGGTAGGCGAGTTGCCAAATAACAGCGCCCCAAAAGTGACTACGGCATCATGTACCACCTGAGGTTCGTTTGGAAGGCCAATCGAATTGAGTTCATGTGTCATTCTCTGGGCAGCAATTTTGGCCTGTTCATATGTTATCTCCAGGCGGAGTTGATCGTCACGGTTAGCCGTGACGCGTGTAAAACCACCACGGGTAACTAACCGACCACACCCTATGGTAGTGCGATGCGATTGGAGGGCGTCGTTAATAATTTGCTCAGGTACAGTGATACCGATTGGTAGTTCAAGTCCACCAGGTGCTTCCAGCGCAAGTATTCGATATGAGTCTGCCACCGAGAAGTACCCATAGTATCCAGTGTGACCACCGATCTGTTTTAGCGGACGGAGAGGGCCATTAACGATTGCTTGTAACCAGGAACTTGCCGTACAGGTGCTATCCAACATAGGTCAACCAGAAGCGGTGTTTTATGGTTATGAACTCATTCACTCCGGGATGCACTCATAGGGGCTGATTTCTATACCTGGTACCCACCGCCAGGCAGCATACTCAATTCCGGGTTCAGCGAGGGTCGGTGGATCAGTGACCATGACTTCATAGTCAAGGCGAGTGCCATCTTCGCTGAGCGTAAATCGTTCTACTACTCGCACTTCTTCACTCATCGGCGTACCCGCATCATCAAGGTATGGATCGTCAATATTTGCAGTTTCCACCACTAATGTTTCACCCTCCCAACGACCTATGGCGTAACCGAGTGAACTGGAGGGGGCATCTTCCGGAATTTGTTCAGATACCATATCAATCAATCGGGTGGCTTCCCACATTTCTATTCTCAGGCGAATCTGGGTTCCCTCATCAATGAACTCGATTGGGTATGGACTATGCATAGCGTTCGGCATTCCTGGCGCTATGCAGCGAAGTGCCAGCATATCGGTAAATGGATCCCAGGCCGCTCTTGCGGCTTGCGCTGCGGGAGTAAATACAAACGGTTCTTCCACCCGATGGAGTGCCTCAAAACTCCAGACATGGAAAATACTAGGTCCTGCACTCGTATCAGGTAATGTTGCACCTGCTCGTCCCTCAGTCCATCTCCATGGACGTGGGCGTTCTGTTGCCAAATACTCCTCACCATTCGGCATGAGAATATTTGTAAGCAAAATCTCTCTGAGACCACGATTTGAAGGATGTCCGGCAACCCGGATTCGATTGCCCGCACTGATAGAATCTCGTGTTAGCCCTCTTCTTGCCGTAGCGTTTGCAGAGTCTCCTTCAAGTTCCCACTCTTCCTCTTCACCGACGTCGTTTTGAATCCGCATCTTGATTCGAACATGCGGGTTTCTCCAGAGCATTTCCGATACCACTCCGTCTAGTTCGATAAAGGTGCTCTGATCAAATGGGAATATAGAATGATGGGCAATAGATACATCCATTGCAGCAATGATCAATCCAGCAAAAATAAAATTTAAGGTTTTCTTACTCATCTGATTTTCTTCCATCATCCGTAGTCTGTTTAAGCTAGGCTTCATCGATCGTTCTGAATTCTCTCGTGAATCTCAGTTAATAACCCCTGTGCTTCAGTTACTTGAGACGAAGTCATTTGTTGTTCTAATCTTAACTGTTCCTCTAACGCATCTTCATTACCAGACGCTAACGCAATACCTAACCACGCGTAAGCGTGCACGTAATCTTGGGGAACGCCCTCGCCAATGTAATATGACACCCCAAGGTTGTATTGGGCTTCGGCGTTTCCCTGCTCAGCTGCCAGGTGATGCCACCTCACTGCCTCAGCATCATTTTCAGGTACGCCCTCGCCAGTGTCGTACATGACTCCAAGGTTGTATTGAGCCTCAGCATTTCCCTGCTCAGCTGCCAGTTGATACCACTTTACCGCTTCAAAATTGTTTTCAGGCACGCCTCGGCCTGTGTCATGTATGACCCCAAAGTTGAATTGAGCGGATGCGTCACCTCCTAATGCTAAGTCCCGTATTTCTTCAAATGTAGTCTGTCCAACAGTTAGCGCAGGTGTCAGAGCAAAGCTTAAAAAAACAGAGCCCCATCCCAATTGGTTCAAACTCAGGAATACTGGTCTTGTTTTCATCACTGACTTTAAATGCTAGCCGTATATGGAGAGGTGGTGACTATAGAGGCGTTCTCTAAAAGCGTCTAGAGAGGTTCTAAAATATCCTAGTTTTCAATTGGTTAAAATATTTAGTGTCTTGTTTGTGTAAACAAATCGACAGGAGAATAGGATTGTGTTCTCAGCCTATGCGATGCATGAAGTCGGCGACTCTGCCGAGGTAGAATCTAAAATCAGTAGGCTTTCTCGGAGCTGGGCAATGCGAAATCGTTATCTACTGTCGCTGATTCTGCTGCTGACCGCATGCTCTGGTGAGCGTGTGGAGGAACCCGCGAATATCTCAACTGAGGTTTTTGACATCTTATTGTTGGGAGGGAGTATTTATTCAGGAGAGAACGTTAGCTCCATCATTGGTGATATAGGCATCAGAGGGGATCGTATCTCCGCCATCGGTAATCTTGGTGCGAACGAGGCCGATCTCGTGCTTGATGTGAGTGGTCTAGCAGTTGCTCCCGGCTTCATCGATATCCATACCCACGCAGTTCGTACCGGACTCGATGATGGAATTTTCCGTTGGCCTGATGCAGAGAATGTGATTCGGCAGGGCGTAACAACGGTGATAAGTGGCCCTGATGGAGGCTCACCGTTGCCGATCAGTAATACATTAGCAGCACTTGAAGCCAACCCCGTGACAGTCAATTTTGGCACCTTTGTTGGGCATGGTTCGATACGCGCAAATGTTATGGGTGAGGATGATCGGTCTCCGTCGGGGGAAGAGTTGCAGAGAATGCGTGATGAGGTTGCGGAGGCGATGCAGCAGGGTGCATTCGGCTTATCATCAGGTTTGATATATCCGCCAGGTCGGTTCGCATCAACCGAAGAGGTAATAGAGCTTGCAAAGATTGCCGCACAGTACAGAGGAATCTATATCAGTCATATGCGGCAGGAGGGGCTCGAGGTATTGGAAAGTGTTGCGGAAACAATTCGGATTGGGGAAGAGGGCGGACTGCCAACGCAGATAACGCATCATAAGATTGTTGGGGCTCCTATGTGGGGAAAGTCTTTAGAAACCTTAGCGATGGTCGATGCTGCTCGGGCACGGGGTATTGATGTCTCGATGGACCAATATCCCTATACCGCTTCGTCGAGCAGACTGACAATTCTTTTTCCTGGCTGGAGCCTGGATGGTGGCAGAAGCGCATTACTCGGTCGGTTGCGTGACACAGGAATGAGGGAGCAGATCAAAGAAGAGATTGTCTACAACATTGAGGTGGATAGAGGGGGTAATGATCCGGCAAATGTTGTTCTTTCAGATTGCCAGCATGATAGTGCGATTAATGGGCTTAACCTCTCGCAGGTTCTGGATCAGCAGGGGCGCGATATATCAAATGAAAATGCTGCGGAACTCCTGATGGAATTAGTTGAAGGTAGCGATTGTAGAGCAATTTTTCATGCCATGAGTGAGAATGACGTCCGACGAATCATGCAGCATCCAGTGACTATGACCGCATCTGATGGTGGTATTGAGGCTCCAACAGAACGAATGCCTCATCCAAGATACTACGGTGCGTTTGCTCGCCTTATTGGTCATTACGTTAGAGAAGAGAATGTTTTACCACTCCACACGGCGGTTCACAAAATGACGCGACTTCCAGCTGATCGCATGGGGCTTACCGACTATGGCCGGATCGCGGTTGATGCAATTGCTGATATTGCTGTGTTTAATCCCAGAACGGTAATCGACAAAGCAACATTTGAAAATCCGCACCAGTACGCAGAGGGTGTCCACCATGTCTTTGTTGCAGGCAGAGCAGTGCTTCTTGACGGTGAGATGACTGGTGCAAGGCCTGGACGTGTGCTCAGATCTACTGAATATCGCCAGTAATTGCGGTACGTCTTTATTAGGGGAAAGTCATGAAGAGCTGTATTTTAAACATAACAGGTGTGGTTGCTGCTATCGGGACTCTAAGCCTCCTGACCCCAATAGATGGACTTACTCAGGGGTCGGTGGTGACAGTGGATGTATTTGTTCCACATATTTCCACTGTTCCGGCCAATGCAGGAGATAAGGTTGGTATTTTCGTTCGGGAAAAAATCTCGGAGAGATTAAAGGAAGATGTTGAGAGCGGTCGGCTACCAACTGGTCGAGCAGTATTGTTTGTGCATGGTTCGCTAGCACCGTCCCTCCCAGTGTTCGATCTGCCATACCAAGATTATAGTTGGATGGTGGCATTTGCTGAGGGCGGGTTTGATGCGTTCGCCATGGATCACACTGGGTTTGGCAGATCCCCACGGCCTGAGATGGGTGATCCTTGTAATTTTGATGCGGAGGCTCAGTCCGTAGTGATACCTAATCCATTGGTGGCTCATTGTGATCCAACGTATGGCTATTCATTAACGAATAGCCAGTCTGACTGGGATGAGATCGATACCGTTGTCGATTACATTAGGGAGTTGCGGGGAGTTGACCGCGTCAGTCTCGTGGGCTGGTCTCGGGGCGGACCTCGGACGGCGGGCTATGCTGCACGACATCCCGAAAAGGTAGACAAGTTAGTGCTACTTGCGCCCGCTTATTCAGCACTTGGCCCGTCGACAGCGCCCAGGAATATTCTGCGAGATGGGTCCCCAATGACGCTAATAACGCGGGAAATGTATATGCAAGAGCGATGGCACGGAAGCGTCGCTTGCGCTGAGCAAGTTGACCCGGATATTGAACCCATTGTTTGGCAGACTATTTTGGGCGTTGATTCACTTGGTTCGGTTTGGGGACCGCCTGATGGTGTACTTCGCGTTAGCACTGCAACCCAATGGGGTTGGAATAAAGAATACGCAGGGCGTGTGCAAGCGCCAACACTAATTTTTATGGGGGAACAGGATTTTCTGTTTGAGGCTGCAGAGCCCCTGTACTCAGATCTGACTGGTACCGCAAGCAAGGTGCTCATAACTATGGAATGTGCGACGCATTACGCGTTTTGGGAGAGTCTCCATTACAAACTTATGCAGGATGTATCTATGGAGTGGTTGACCACGGGCAGGTACCAAGATCAGACTGGTGGGGTCTATACAATCAGATAAGTCGTCAGTATTCCTTAAACCTTTTGTCACCACTTGAGTGTTACAGATGAGCGACCGTCCTAAGATCGATAGACGTGTGTTTCTCGCCCAAGCGAGCCTGGCGGCCGCGAGCGTGGGCATGACTCCTAGTTCAACGTCTGGCCAAGCTTCGCACGACTACAATTTTGACGAAATCGTAGACCGGGTAGGCAGCGACTGTATCAAATGGGATGGTGCTATCAGCGAGTACGGGGCGGAGAATATTAAGGTTGCGATGGGTATTGCCGACATGGATTTTCGGGTTGCACCGGCGATTACCGAGACTCTGATGCAACGAGTCAACCACGATGTTTTTGGCTACGGCATCCGACCAACAGGCTACGAAGAGACAATCTCTGACTGGCTTCAGCGGCGTCATGGTGAGGAGATCGGGCCGGAGTTAATTTTGAGCACAGCGGGGGTTCACGAGGGGCTGATCAGTTCTTTGCGGGCGTTCGCACCACGTGGTAGCAAGGTTGTCTTGCAGACGCCTACCTATTCCAGTTTCTGGCTCGACATCAGGAAAGCCGGCGGCGTGCCGACAGAGGTGCCACTGCAGTCAATCGATGGTCGATTCGAGATGGATTTCGACGCACTCGACCGCGCATTCGATGATGAAACCAGTACTCTAGTGCTGTGTAACCCAAATAATCCAACCGGAAATTGCTGGTCCAAGGAGGATCTGACAACGTTGGGGGAGCTTTGCATGCGGCGCGGCGTATTCATCATCTCGGACGAAGTCCACTGCGACATCACGAGACAGGGAATCCGCTACACACCGTTTAGCACGTTAGATAACAAGTCATTCGTTATGAATAGCGTCACGCTGAAATCAACCAGCAAGGCCTTCAATCTAGCAGGAGCAAAAATTGGTTACGCTTACTCTATTAATGAGGCTAATCTCGATAGGATACTTGCTACCGGACACTATAATTGGTTGAACTCTCTGGGCTTCATCGCCTGTCACGCAGCATATACGGATGGTGAGGAGTGGCTTGATCTGGCGCTTGACTATATCGATAAGAATATGAACTTTGTCGAAGAGTATGTTGCGACTCAGATGCCGTATGTGGATTTCGTCAAGCCGGATGCGACATTCTTGGCTTGGCTCGATTTCCGTGAATTCTTCGATCGTGTCGATATCACAAGGGCCGTCAGTGAGGCAGATGAACCTAAAGAAGCCTATTTCGTCCACAAGACGGGAGTGCACCTTAGTGATGGCGCACATTACGGGTCCGGCGGTAACGGCTTTATGCGCATGAACGTAGCCACATCGATTCATCGTGTCAGGCAGGCATTGGACAGCCTTGCGTCCGAGATGCGGGCTGTTTAAAACTTATTTAAAAACGTCGCTCCCTAATCTATTCTACTGTTATCCATCTAAGTCAAATTGTCCGCAGGAATATTTATGTCAAAACATAATGCACTACAAATGTTTGGTCGATCTGGAAATCCAACGCTAAGTAACAGCACCTTTAAGAACGAGGGAACTACTGTCGATCAAGTCATGACGCTGCAAGGTACGGTTAATAAGACAGGTATTTTATTAGCCTTGGTTGTTATAGGCGCTACATATACGTGGAATTTATTTTTTCAGGATGGAAATCCGGCAGCGGTGATGCCAATAGCAATTGGCGGAGCTATTGGGGGGCTCGTCTTTGCTCTCATAACGATGTTTAAAAAAGAATGGGCGAGCGTAACCGCTCCTGTTTATGCTGTTTTAGAAGGACTCTTCCTAGGCGGGATTTCTGCTATTTTTGAAGCCCAGTTTCCTGGCATTGTTATTCAAGCCACGGGTCTAACATTAGGTACGCTAGCTTCACTATTGTTGCTGTATAAATTAGGCATCATTAAGCCTACTGAAAATTTCAGACTTATGGTTGTCTCTGCCACTATGGGAATAGGAATTCTTTATGTAATTAGCCTTGTGATGAACATGTTCGGCTCTGGCGGCATAGGGTTTATCCATTCTAATGGTCTTTTTGGTATTGGTTTTAGCCTCTTTGTTGTTGCCATAGCCGCCCTTAATTTGGTTTTAGACTTTGATTTTATAGAGCAGGGTTCGGAGCAGGGTGCGCCTAAATATATGGAGTGGTTTGGGGCCTTCGCTTTGATGGTAACTTTGATATGGCTGTATTTAGAAATGCTGAGGTTGCTTGCTAAGTTAAGAAGTCGTTAGTGGATTTTAATAATCTTTTCTTTGGGGCATTAATTATCCTCTCACTCGGGATTTTCTTTTACATAGGAAAGTTTCGAGCTTCGTCAAAACAGAGAAATAGAGAAGACAGGATAAGCTGGGGGAAAAACAGATTCGCTAATCTCACTACTTTGATATGGGTTGTGGTATGTGCATTAAGCATTGCTCTTTTGGTAAGGATGTTTATTGTCTGAGTTGTCTCCGTTTTTGCATCGTCAGGATCTTGGGGACAAGGATTCTTCCTTTCTTGCTGAAGTGGTATCTAAAGTGCATGTAAAGGCAGAACAAAAAAAGAAAAGCTAATGGCGGTTCTATGTGAAGTAATTTCGGTGGTAACTAGACGTGATTCGATTGACGCTTTTTATAAGGGTGGGTGGGATGCCTTTCAAACCGATGTGCCCAACGCAACTATGTGTACGGATGGAGAGTTGGTACGGGTCGGGTTTATGTCACCTGACGCTGTAGGCATCTACATTAAGACACTGGAAGCCAACGGACTTCAATTCCAATCGAAAGAAGAACTGCTCGAACCCTCTAGTTCAAGTAGGGCAGTTAGTGACATCGTAGTGATCGATCAACTCCAAGGACCAACCACACCGTGTGAATGGGTGGGGTTCGGGAAGCACCCATTTAGCAAAAAAGGTGGAGAGGCTCCTCTCGGAGAGGTTTCTATGTGCTGGTTGTTCGAGGGCGAACGAAACAGAGAAGCAGGTGCCGATACAAAGAGAATTAAGATGAGTCTCGCGACTCCACATGGGTGGGATTACGAAAAATCGTCGTCGCTTCAATTCGTTGACGACGCGGAACTTGAGAGCCGCTATGAATTCTTAAGAACTGAAAATGGTCTTGAGGTATTTCGAGACATCAAGACTGGCAAAGAAGTGTATAAATCAGCCGACAACCCTAATGATTGAGCCTGTCGACGGATAGTTAAGTAATCTGCTATTTCACGGATTTGTGGTAAGTTTTTAATTTCTAATCCGTAGCTAGTGGCGGGAGATGGAGCAACTTACTAGAATATACACTTAACCTGTCTAGGGTTTTTTTGGGGGAGGGGTGCGTGTGACAGAAGATAAGGTTTCTCGTCGAGAGTTTCTGACTAAAACTTCGTTGGCGGCTTCCACTGCAGTCGCGGGTGCGGCAACGGTAACGGGTCAGGTGGGTGCCCAGGAGGTTGAGGAATACGCTCAATCTGATTACAGCGTGCGCGCTAAGGCGTTGGTTTCTGTTCTCACCAAAAAGAACCTCATCGATCCCACAGCGATTGATGAAGTCATCGAGTTCTATGAGACAAGAGTGGGCCCGCATATTGGAGCGAGATTAGTGGCGCGAAGTTGGGTTGATCCCGAATTTCGGGGACGACTGCTCAGTGATGCTAATGCTGCCGCAACAGAGCTAGGTATCGAAAGACGACGTGATTTGTTCGCAGTTGCTAATACACCAGAAGTACATAACCTGGTTGTTTGTACTCTTTGTTCCTGTTACCCGTGGTTCATACTCGGTTTACCGCCAACCTGGTATAAGGATGCCCCGTATCGTGCTCGGGCAGTGATCGATCCCCGAGGTGTTCTCAAAGAGTTTGGCACGGAATTGGACGAGGGAATGGAAGTTCGAGTATGGGACAGTACTGCAGAAGTGCGGTACATGGTCATTCCTGTGAGGCCGCAAGGTACGGATGGTATGACGGAGGAGCAACTTCAAGCTCTGGTGACCAGGGACTCGATGATTGGGGCCGAAAGATTGAAATCTCCTGTTTGAGAGGCATAGATAATGAACGGAATGCATGATGTTGGTGGTATGGGTGGTTTCACATTACCTGTGCGAGATCCTGATGAGCCTTCCTTTAAATATGAATGGGAAGTTTTGGTTTTTGCAGCAAATCAGGCATTCCATGGCCCATGGCCGCTTGATAGGCGGCGTTTTGCTCTTGAAAGCATGCCACCGGATTTATACCTAAGTATGTCCTACTTCGCTCGATGGCTGTGGCGTTTTGAGAAGCTTCTGGTTGAGGCCGGGCTCGCTACTGAGGAGGAGTTAAGAAATCCTGATGGCCCAATGAGTCCAGCCGCAGACTTTCAGCCATTTGTTCAAGGCACAGTGGATCAGACTATCCCTCCGAAGTTTCTTGTGGGTGCCGACGTGCTTGTCAAGAATGAACACCCTACGGGGCATACACGAGTACCACGGTATGTGCGTGGACGTCGGGGAACCATACATCTTGATCATGGTGTTTATAATCTTCCGGATGCCGTTGCACATGGGTTAGATCCAAAACCACAGCATTGTTATACCGTCATATTTAGGGCGTCTGAGCTTTGGGGCGCCCGTGCTAACCCAAAGGACTGGGTCTATGTGGATCTTTGGGATGACTATCTTTTAGCTGACTCATAAATTACTACATGATTGTTCCGGATGAACTGGCTGAGCTTCGGCTTCTTCCACGTGACGAAGACGGCCCTGTTTTTGCCGAGCCATGGCAAGCTCAGGTTTTTGCAGTAGTCGTTAGGCTTGCGGAGACTGGAGAGCTGACATGGAAAGAATGGGCTGATCGTCTTGGCGCCGTGTTGCGAGAAGCAGAGGATCGGGGTGAATTTGATACTGGAGAGCGTTATTACGAGCATTGGTTGACTGCTGTAGAACGCCTTGTTGTAGAGAAAAACCTGACTGGAATGGAAGATTTGACTAAAGAGGGCGAGGAGATTCGCGAGAATGACCACCACCGCCGCGAACACCAGCTAGAAGGAGGGACTTGAGTTATGGCGAGTTTTACCATTAACGGCGAGCAGGTCAACGTCGATGCCAATCCCAATACACCTCTGCTGTGGGTGGTCCGCGAACACCTCAAGCTCACCGGCACGAAGTTCGGTTGCGGGGTGGGACAATGCGGCGCTTGCACGGTCCATGTGGACGGTGGGGCCACGTATGCCTGCCTTACGCCGGTCTCTGCGGTGGAGGGACGCGAGGTGACGACTATTGAGGGGCTCTCGGCAAGCGGAGAACACCCACTGCAGCAAGCCTGGGTAGCTGAGGAAGTGCCACAGTGTGGATACTGTCAGTCAGGACAGATCATGCGAGCCGCCGATCTTCTGGCGGATAACCCCCAACCGAGCCGCGAGGAGATCGTGGCTCATATGAGTGCAAACATCTGTCGGTGTGGCACCTACAGCCGAATCATCCGTGCCATTGAGCGCGCGGCGGAGGAGGTGTGACATGAGACGCGAGAAGCAAACGACCGAGCTTATAACAACCCGACGGGAATTCCTCCAAGGGGTAGGCGTCACCTTTTCGATAGGCGCGACAGGTGTCATCGGTGCCTGCAGCATGGAGCCCGGGGCCGAAAGTACACCGGCTCCGGATGCAGCCACTAATACCGAAATCTCACCCAATGCCTGGGTAAGCATCGGGGCTGACGACACAATTACCATCCAATTCGGCGGTACTGAAATGGGTCAGGGCACCATGACCGCTCTACCCCTGGTACTAGCGGAGGAGTTGGATGCCGACTGGGATCAAGTGCAAGTGGAAACCGTCACGACGCACGACCCGGTGTACGGAAATCCCAACGCATTCGGGTACTACGGTTTCCCCATTCTTTACACCGCCGGCAGCCAGACCTTGCGAGGGTATTTCCCCGCTATGCGCCAAGCGGGCGCACAGGCTAGGAAATTTCTGCTCGAAGCAGCGGCGGCGGAATGGGGCGTGCCCCTCCAGGAACTGGAGACCGAGCCCAGCCTGGTCGTGCACCCGGCATCAGGCCGGCAACTCAGCTACGGACAGATCGCGGCTTTCGCCGAGGTGCCTGAAACCCTTCCTGAGGTGGACGAGAGCGAGTTCAAACTCCACAGTGAATTCCGTTATCTGGGGAAAGACATCACACGCGTTGACGTCCCTGCGAAATCCGACGGCTCAGCCGAATTCGGTATCGACGTCCAAGTCCCCGGTATGGTGTATGCCTCGGTTCTCCGCACCCCGGTCGAGGGGGAAGAACCCATGGAGGTAACCGACACCACAGCACGTGCTGTTGAAGGCGTCATCGATATCGTCACCCTACCCTACGGCGTTGCAGTGGTCGGCGAGACCGTAGAGGCAACGTTGTGGGGCAAGGACGCACTCCAGGTCACCTGGAGCGAGAGCTCACCTTTTCGGCAGGTCGCCCAAAACCGTGACCTCGACGATTATGAAGCACGCGCCCGGGACCTGAGTTTCAGCACTGACAATCCACTCTGGCAGGACGTGGGCGACATAGATCCGGCGTTCTCGGAGGCCGATCGGATCATTGAAGCGGTCTATCGCGCAGATCCGGCCTACCACGCTCAGATGGAACCGATGAACGCCACGGCAAGCGTCTCGCAAGACGGAAAGTCGGCGGAGATCTGGATGAGCACTCAGACCCAGAGTCTCACAGTCATGGGAGCGGCTGAAGCCCTGGAAACTACCATGGACCGCATTACGCTACATCCGATGTACATCGGCGGGGGTTACGGCCGTCGCGCTGAGTACCGTGCGAGGTGCCTTGATGATGCCCTGTTTGTCTCCCGGGCTATCGGGAAACCCGTGAAGGTCATCTGGAGTCGGGAAGATGACGTCAAAGACGGCACCTTCCGACCACCGGCCGCACAACTTATGCGAGCCGCACTAGGTCCCGACGACAGCATCACTGCGTTGCAGCAACGCGTCGCCACACCTTCGGTACTGGGGTACTTCAACCAGCCTCGTTGGGAGATTGCGCAAGGAACCGATGGCATCTCCATGAACGGTGCACAGACTACCCGCTACGACATTCCGAACATCCGCGCCGAGCACCTTATTATGGACCGGTGCTGCCGGGTGGCCCCGTGGCGGGGCGTCGGAACAAGTTACACGCGTTTTGCCAACGAATCCTTCATCGACGAGCTCGCCCATGCCCAAGGCGTCGACCCGTTGGCGTTACGTATTGAACTCACACGCAACGACCCAGACGGCAGAGCCGTCCTGGAGGAAGTCGGGCGAATGGCAGAATGGTCCCGCCCGCGAGAAGGGAGGGCGTTAGGAGTCGCGCTATCCGATTACGGCGGCCAATCCGTGGCGGCCGGTATCGCAGAGGTCTCAGTGGACGAAGAGACTGGCGAGATTCACGTGCATAACTATTGGATGGTCATCGATGCGGGCTTCATTGTGGCGCCCCGCAACACTGAGGCGCAGATGGAAGGCAACATCATCTACGGCCTGAGTAACGCGCTCATGGAACGGATCACCATCAACAACGGTACTGTAGACCAGTCCAATTTCTATGATTACCAAGTCATGCGCATGAACGAAATACCCGAGATTCAGGTAAAGGCGTTACCCAACACCAAGCCACCCAGCGGTGTGGGTGAACTGGGCCTTGCCACAACCGGGGCGGCCGTTGCCAACGCGGTGTTCGCAGCGACCGGCGCGCGTGTCAGGGAGCTGCCGCTCACAGCAGATCGGGTTTTGGCCGCGCTCCGAGCCTAAAACCGGGCCCAGCCGACAAATAGTTCAAATATCTTCGTCTCAATGCGTGGCCAAATTTTTTGTTTGTGGGCACAAACTAATTCTGCTCCATGCTTTAGAGTGCCGGACCGAGGGTGAGAGGACTGCCATCACTGAATCGAGAGAATCGAAATCGGCTAAGGTCGAAATCTATTTGCTTGCCTTGAACCAAAGCGGCCATAACTTTTCCGGCGCCCGGGCCGATTCCAAAACCGTGCCCACTAAAGCCGGAGGCGAGAAACAAATTTCTGTAATTTGAGATTTCGTCCATCACGGGCACAAAATCCGGCGGTGCATCAATCATTCCAGCCCAGGTTTCTTCGATCTGTGTTTTTGCCAATATCGGTAAATTGCTTGCCATCAATTGTTGAATCTTTCTGACTACCCGCAGGTTAGGTGTCGGATTAAGCACCCTTGTTTGCTCAAAAGGTGTAACTTCATCTCCTTCCCACTGACGAATAGGGAATAATCTTTTGAATAAGCCATCGTCGAAACGAAGTCTTGTACCAGACCACGTCATCTTTAGTGCCGGTAGAAAATCGGTGAAATATCGAAAGCTATCGGCACATAGGGAATGGTCCAGGTAATCTCCTAGCGATAGTGTGTAGCCACCATCTTGGCGACGTCTGAAAGAAAATTTAGATGACCCAGCACCTCCGGCGTATCCTTCTGAAACAGCACTGGTTCGTACCACCGTGCCCTTTACCAGCAATTGTGGAAAGGTCACGCCAAGATTAGCGAGGAATGCGGACGACCAGGCACCACCAGCACAAACCACCGCATTCGCACGGACAGTGCCCAGTTCTGTAATAACACCTGACACCATACCTGCTTGAGTTTCTATTGTGCGCACAGCACAATTTTCGATGATTCTAATGCCTGCTCGTTGAGCTGCCCGAGCAATTGCAGGAACGGCAATAAATGGCTCTGATCTGCCATCGCTTGGGGTGTACATTGCACTCTTCCATCTATGCTCACTGTGGTTAAGTTTTTTTCCTAATTCCGCGACACTCAAAATTCGAGTATCAATCTGATGTTGTTTTGCAATTTCCATCCATTTTTCGAAATTTTTTTGATCTTTTTCATTCTCCGCCAGAAACAATAATCCTTTCCTGGTAAAACCAATATCCTCACCAATCTCAGCAGCAAGACTATCCCAGATATTTAACGATTCCGTAACAATGGGCAGTTCTGCTTCGTCCCGTCCCATTTGCCGCACCCACCCCCAATTGCGGGTCGATTGTTCGCCACCGACTCGACCTTTTTCACAGACCAATACTGAAAGGCCATCTTTCATCAGGAACCATGCGGTAGAAATGCCAATGATTCCCGCTCCAATTATCACGACATCCACCTTTTCAGGTAACTTGGCCCGAAATGTGATTGGGGAATTTTTAGATAGCATAGACATAATATTTTCCGGGAATAATCACCCAGGTTGGAGTGTAATGTGGCGGAGAGAGTGGGATTCGAACCCACGGTACGCTTTGACACGTACACTTGCTTTCCAAGCAAGCGCCTTCGACCACTCGGCCACCTCTCCGCTCGTAGAGCGAATTTTAGAGCCTAATCGTAACGATTGTCGCCCGGCTAAGAGTTGATATCGCGATATTCACCACCAAAAGGCGCTGAGAGATTGGCGGGTCAGTGAGAAAATTTTGTCGTCTCAGGGAATAGCTCATACAGTCTTTTTCCTCACTAAGACAGTGAAAAATTAATGCATTAGAAGAGTTTCATGTGGAGGTTTCTAGATGGGAAGAGGCTTATGTTAGCTATATTTAGGGAGAACTGTGCACTCCCGGAACAGGCTGTTAAAGTACCTTGGTTCGTATCGGTTCTCCTGCGACGATTGGTTGTGACTCCGTTAAACCCGGAAGGTGGCAGCGCAGCAATCTGTGTGGGTGTAGAGACTGAGTTAATGTGGGTTGAATTTTATTAGACATATTTAGGTTGTCGATGAGTTACACCGTTCTCGCGAGAAAATGGCGCCCGCGACTTTTTAAAGAGTTGGTCGCTCAGCAGCACGTTGTGAAGGCGCTCGTGAACTCGTTGGCGGCAGAGCGTCTCCACCACGCATACCTTTTTGCTGGCACTCGAGGAGTGGGAAAGACTACGCTGGCCCGTATTTTGGCCAAAGCTCTGAATTGTGTTAACGGCATTTCGCCTGAGCCCTGTGGTGTTTGCGGTGCGTGTTCCGAGATCGATGAGGGGCGATTTGTGGACTTGATCGAGGTGGATGCGGCCTCGCGTACGAAAGTTGAAGATACCCGAGAGCTTTTGGAGAACGTGCAATACGCTCCTACCCAGGGACGGTTCAAGGTGTATCTCATTGATGAAGTCCATATGTTGTCCAACCATTCCTTTAATGCATTATTGAAAACATTGGAAGAACCTCCACCTCATATTAAATTTCTATTGGCGACAACTGATCCTCAGAAATTACCCATCACAGTGCTATCCCGCTGTCTTCAGTTCAATCTGAAGCGGCTAACAGTGGGGGAGATTCAGACACAACTGGAGAAGGTCTGCGCTGAGGAGAGTATTACAGCGGAATCAGATGGACTGAAAGCATTATCAAAGGCTGCAGAAGGGAGTATGAGAGATGCACTTAGTTTGTTAGACCAGGCGATTGCTTTTTGTGGTGGAGAGATTAAGACGGATTCCGTCAGTTCTATGTTAGGCACCATTGATCGAAAGCATGTCATTCGACTCATTGAAGGGGTATCTAACGATGATGGTTTGAAATTAATGAGCGAAGTTGCTTTGCTTGATGAGCAGGCTCCCGACTACGGATCGGTGTTGGATGAATTGATGAGTGCTCTACAACGGATCGCTGTAATCCAGCTGGTAGGAAAATCCGGACCACACGAAGAGGATGAGGTCTTATCCGCCCTTGCTCCAAAAATATTGCCCGAGGATGTGCAACTTTACTACCAGATCGCACTCCAAGGTCGTCGCGATCTCGACGTTTGCCGTGATTTTCGGTCCGCTTTCGAAATGACTCTGCTTAGAATGCTCGCATTTCGACCAGGTTCAGATGGTGAACCGATAGTCGATGCGCAAACCCTACCTAAGGTCAGTAGAATTCAGACTGTGCCTGCTGAGGATAAGGGAGCTTCAAAGGGAGACCGCGCCAGACGGGAACCTGCCCGGGCTCAAGCAGATATGGAGTCGGAGGTGGTGCGAGTAGACCCCAAAGATTGGGGTAGATTACTTGTCGAATCTGACATAAGAGGCGCACCTCGTCGGTTAGCAGAACATTGTGTGCTCAGCCAGCATTCGGATAACCGACTCGAGCTGATTCTTGCGCCAGAGAACTCGCACCTAAACACCAAGCAGGTACAAGGTCGATTACAAGATGCATTGAGTGAGCAGTTGGGCGGAAAAGTGCTCGTGGCTATCACGGTTAGTAAGACTTCAGGGGAGACTCCCTCTCAAGTCAGGGCTGCGGGGGAGGATGAGCGCATGCGAAGTGCTCGAGAGGCCATTGAGGGGGATCTCGCTGTAAAAGAGGTCCAGTCTGAATTTGATGCCGTGTTGGAGGTCGATAGTATTCAGCCTCTAGATAACGATCAGCAAGAGCGCGAGGGAGGAAGCGTATGAAGGGTCTTGGGCAGTTGATGAAGCAGGCGCAGCAGATGCGAAAGGATATGCAAAAAGCGCAGGATGAACTGGCATCTTTGGAAGTTACTGGTGAGGCGGGCGGTGGTATGGTCAAGGTACTTATGACTTGTAAGCACGTCGTCCGCCGGCTCGATATTGAAGACAGCCTTTTTACTGATGATAAAAAAATGCTTGAGGACCTTATTGCAGCTGCTTTCAACGATGCGATTCGAAAGGTTGAGAGCACTGTGCAGGAGAGACTTTCCGGACTCACGGATGGACTGTCGCTTCCCTTGGGCATGAAACTGCCAATCTAGTGTTTGAGAACTATGTCTGAAGGATATTCCCCGTTACTGGCGCATCTTATTCAGGCCTTGCAATGTCTACCCGGGGTTGGTGCGAAGTCTGCGCAACGAATTGCCTTCCATCTGCTTAACAAGGACAGAGACGGTGCTTCGCGTCTTGCATTAGCGCTTGAAGAGGCAAGTACCCGAGTAGGGCACTGCGAGCACTGTAGGATGCTCACGGAAGACACTCATTGTGTTTTTTGCATCAGCGAGCGCCGTGATGGTGGGCAGCTCTGCGTGGTAGAGACGCCTGCGGATGTGCTCGCTATCGAGCAGTCCGGGGCGCATTCTGGCCGCTATTTTGTGCTGATGGGGCACTTATCACCGATAGATGGGATTGGTCCGAAAGAGTTGGGGCTGGATTTATTGGAGGAGCGTTTCAGAGTGGACGAGATTTCGGAAGTAATTTTAGCGACCAGCGTTACTGTTGAGGGGGATGCGACGGCTCATATCGTAGCAACGTTGGCACAGAAATATGGGATACGCTCAAGCCGGATTGCTTACGGCATACCAATGGGTGGGGAGCTTGAGTTCATTGATGGTGGCACGCTGTCACGAGCCTTGACTGGTCGTCGCAAGATAGAAATTGATTCCAATGATGAATTCGCTAATCGCTAATCGCTGATTGCTGATTGCCCATGAGGCTCACTAAAGATCCGGATTGTTTGTTTTGCAAGATAGTGGCAGGTGAATTGCCTGCTGAACGCCTTTATGAAGATGAGGACATCCTGGTGTTCGCTGATATCAGTCCCCAAGCTCCATTTCACGCTTTGCTCATACCCAAGGTACACGTTGCGACGCTCAACGATTTCGGACCGGAGGACGCAGGTGTCGCAGGGCGGTTATTTTTGATAGCTAAGTCTCTTGCGAAGGAGCACGATTTACCGGGTTACCGAGTTGTGGTCAATACAAATCCTGAGGGAGGGCAAGTAGTTTTTCATGTGCATATGCATATGCTGGCAGGCCGGCAGATGAAACCTGGGCTTGGTTAGTGTACTTGGATAGTTAGGGGAGGCTGCGGTCTCATACAAAGGTTGTTCAGTTATGGTGGGATTGAAGCGTTTCCGTTAGCTCGTACAGCTTCTTGTAGCTCTCGTAGCGTTGGCCGGCAATCTCGCTGTTTGCTAGTGCGGCTTTGACCGCGCATTCTGGCTCGGCTAAATGTTTGCAGTCATCGAAACGACAGCTTGAGCTTCGCGCAATAAATTCTCGGAAACCAAGCTGAACCTTTTGGGGATTCCCAATAAATGGTGAATAGTCACGGACTCCAGGAGAGTCAATGAGTTCGCCACCGCTGGGCAATCGATAGAGTGCAGCTGTGGTGGTGGTATGTCGACCCTGACTCACTTTGTCAGATAGCTGCCCCACTCTCTGGAGAGCATCGCCCATGAGTGCGTTGGTTAGTGAAGATTTGCCGACACCAGATTGCCCGATTATTGCGCTTCGTTCCCCTGTCATAATGGATTCCAGTGGTTTGAGCCCTATTTGCTTGCGGGCACTGACAGCTATGACCGGGTATCCCAGATTTTCATAGATACGGAATTCTATAGGTGGCGCAGCGGATAGGTCTAACTTATTGAATATGACTATATTTTTTAGTCCCTCGAGTTCACCAGCAGCTAGATAACGATCTAGAAGGAACCAATCAGGTGTTGGGCTTGCGGCTAACACGATGAGGAGTTGAGAGAGGTTAGCGGCGACACTCTCTGGTTGCCCACGGTTGTTGATTCGTTTGAGCTCGGAGGATCTGCAGTCTACTAACTCCAATGTTCCTGACTCTGCTCCCTCCCGACGCCATTGGACAGAGTCTCCCACTACGGGGTGCAGATCTCGGCTTTGAAGCTGACAGAGGTACCGTTTGTGTTCCGTGCTTTCAACTAGCGCGTGTCGTCGAAAGCGTGCAACTACGAGTCCAGACTCATTCATGGGATATCTTTCGGTGAAGCAGCTGTTCTTGCAGGCTGTCGGCCCTATGTGGATGCCCTGCTACAATTCCCCCAGGGAGGTAGTTAATTTGAAGGCTAAGGACCATTTAATTTGGATTGATCTGGAAATGACCGGCTTGGATCCGGATAAAGATCTGATAATTGAGATCGCAACGGTCGTTACGGACAAGCATCTCGTAGTGCTTGATGAAGGACCGGTCTTGGCGATTCATCAGAATGAGGCTGTCCTTAATTCAATGGACGAGTGGAATACCCGGCAACACAAAGGTTCTGGGCTCACGGAACGCGTAAAGGAAAGTAGTGTAGATGAATCTGCTGCAGAACAGCAGACGTTAGAATTTTTATGCCAGTACCTTGATTCAGGAGTATCTCCCATGTGTGGTAACGGAATTTGTCAAGATAGGCGCTTCTTGAGTCGACATATGCCAGCACTGGGTTCATTCTTTCATTACCGAAACTTGGATGTCTCCAGTTTAAAGATACTAGCTCAACTTTGGGCTCCGGACAGTAGTGGCCAGTTTGAAAAACAGTCTGCTCATCTGGCTCTCTCTGATATTCATGACTCGATCCGGGAATTGAAGCATTATCGAGATACTTTTCTAAAAATCTAACGGTTATCACTGTTGGGGTTTCGTCCTATTTCCAGAGCAAAGGTTTTTCCAAACTGTTTAGAGGAATTCTATCGAACAGTTTTTAGTAAGGCTTACGACAAGCACCATTTTAATTGGTACAGCATTGTTTAATCCATTACCAGTGTACGTTTCACAGTTTTATAAGATAGAGAGCTTACAATGCTCAAGCGTTAGATAACGCTGCTTGAGCAGCTGCGAAGCGAGCAATCGGGACGCGTTTTGGTGAGCAGCTCACATATTCCATCCCTACGGCGTGGCAGAATGCTATAGAGCTGGGATCGCCACCATGTTCGCCGCAAATACCAAGCTTAAGTTCCGGTTTAGCGGCGCGCGCATCATCAATGCATAACCTTATTAGGCGCCCAACTCCAGCTTGATCAATAGATTCAGTTGGATCAGCTGGTAGGATGGTTTCGTCAAGGTATTGCTGCAGAAATGTGCCGGCATCATCTCGACTAATGCCGAAGGTCATTTGCGTGAGATCGTTAGTCCCAAAACTAAAGAAAGAGGCTTCGGCCGCAATTTCTCCAGCGGTTAAAGCAGCTCTTGGGGTTTCTATCATAGTTCCAAATGAGTAGTCGATATCAATTTTTTCATCTTGCATGATTTGTTGTGCCGTTTGTTCTAAGCGATCCTTAACCCACTTCAACTCATTTACGTGGCTGATTAATGGAATCATGATTTCAGGAATCACGCTTAGACCTTCTTTTTTCATTCTGCAGGCAGCACTGATGATGGCTGTGACCTGCATTCGAACAATGCCAGGGAAAGCAAACGATAGCCGGCAGCCTCGTAATCCCAGCATCGGATTCGCTTCATGCATAGCTTGGACCGCTGCGAGCATTTTTTGAAGGTTGCCTAATTTAGGCGATTCGGGTTCAGTACATTCTAGGCGCGTAACCTCAATGAGTAGATCTGTTTCACTGGGTAAAAACTCGTGCAATGGTGGGTCGATAAGTCTGATAGTCGTCGGCCGGCCTTCCATTACTTTGAAAATATCTTCAAAATCTTGTCTTTGAAGAGGTAAGAGTTTATCTAGCGCGGCATTGCGCTGTAATTCATCGTCGGCAAGTATTAGTGCTCGAACCAGTGGAACGCGGTCTCCAAGAAACATATGTTCCGTCCGACATAGGCCGATTCCTTCGGCACCAAGTATTACTGCTTCGGCAGCTTGATCAGGAGTATCTGCATTTGCGCGAACCTTTAACTTTCGGAACGAATCCGCCCATTCCATCAATGCTGCGACTTCTCCAACTTCTGTGGCTGGTTCAGTTTTAAGATTACCGGTAAACACGATACCATCATTGCCGTCAATGGAGATCCAATCACCTTCATGCAGTGTTATCCCATTAGCGGTCACAGTCCTTTTTTTATAGTCAATTTGTAGTTCGCTGCACCCGCAGATTGTTGGGACACCGAACTGCCGAGCCACTAGTGCAGCATGGGAGGTGCGTCCCCCGCGACTGGTGAGTACTCCTTTGCTGGCCAGCATTCCTGCTAGGTCGTCAGGATTTGTTTCTTCGCGCACAAGAATAATCGCAGCACCAGGATCTGCATTATGAATTTCGGTTGCTTTTTTAGAGTCGAGAACGATTTTTCCGGTCGCAGCCCCAGGGCCAGCGTTCATGCCTTTGGCTAAGATTTGTTTTTCTGGTTTCTCTGTAAAGCGTGGGTGCATCGTCTGCTCAAGTTGGGCGGGGGTGACGCGATGGAGGATGGCTTCTTCTTTCGTGATTAATCCCTCATTTACCATATCTACCGCAATTTTAACCGCCGCGGTTTTGGTTCGTTTGCCAGTCCGGCACTGGAGCATAAACAATTGGCCATTTTCAATGGTGAATTCAATATCCTGCATTTCTCTATAGTGTGCCTCCAGGCGCTGTGCCATCTCGATAAATTGATGGTAAATTTCGGGATGCTGGTTAGAAAGCTCCTGGATATCGAGAGGGGTTCTAACACCCGCTACAACATCTTCTCCTTGTGCATTCATCAAGTATTCGCCATACAACGTGTGCTCACCGGTTGCCGGGTTACGTGTGAATGCAACCCCGGTACCACAGGAGTTACCCTTGTTGCCGAAGACCATAGCCTGGACATTTACGGCGGTTCCAAGATCATCATTAATTTTTTCCATACGTCTGTATAAGATGGCCCGTTCATTGTTCCATGAGCTAAAAACTGCTTTGATGGCTGCTTCTAGTTGTGCTGTGACATCTTGTGGAAAATTCTGACCTGTTCTTTTTTTGGTGAAGATTTTATATTCATCACACAGTGCCTTGAGATCAGATGCGCCAACGTCAGTGTCTTGTTTTACATCTAGGCGCTTTTTCAGTGCTTTGAAGATCTGTTCATATTCCTCCTTTGGGATGCCCATCACGACATTGCTGAACATCATGATGAAGCGGCGATAGGCATCGTATGCAAATCTCTCGTCATTGGTAGAATTGATTAGCCCCCTGATGGTTTCATCATTCAGCCCTAAATTTAGGATGGTATCCATCATGCCGGGCATGCTGAACTTAGCGCCGGAACGAACTGAGACCAACAGCGGGTTAGCTCTGTCACCTAGTTTTTTCCCAATCTTTTTTTCCACATCAGCGAGCGCTGTTGTTATTTCATCTGCGAGTCCAGTAGGCAGACATTTCTCCCCGCTGTAATATTCCTTGCACACCTCTGTTGTGATCGTAAATCCCGGTGGAACGGGTAGCCCGATGTTGGTCATTTCCGCAAGGTTTGCACCTTTGCCACCTAGGAGGGCACTAAGTTCCGCATTACCTTCGTGAAAAAGAGAGATACGTTTTTTAGTCATTAGTTATTGAATACCATTCGCAAATAGCATGCTGGCGTTTTTTTCCAAGCTATACTCCCGATGGTAGTTAACGACATGGGCGAGTTTGCTATGACCGACCGGACCGTATTCTTTGTATCCGACCAGACTGGGGTAACTGTTGAGACACTCGGACACAGCCTGCTAACTCAGTTCGATGGGGTTCAGTTCAAGGGCGTGACTGTGCCATTTGTAGACAGCCTTGACAAGGCAACCCAGGTAGCCAAAGAAATTGACCTTGATGCTCAGCGAGTGGGGGTTCGCCCAATAGTGTTTACTAGCTTTGTGCATGAGCAACTAAGAGAGCCACTGCTAAATTCCAAAGGTCTCGTACTGGATTTTTTTGAAGCATTCCTGAACCCGTTGGAGGTCGAACTCCAGAGCCCCTCTTCTCATACCCTTGGAAAGGCTCATGGAATTGATGATATCAAGAGTTATGACTCACGAATCGACGCAACCAATTTTGCAATGGATGCTGACGATGGCCATAGTTTGCAACAGTATGATCAGGCAGACTTGATCTTAATTGGCGTTTCTAGAACTGGAAAGACTCCTACCTGTCTTTATCTCGCTCTTCAGTATGGTCTTTTTCCTGCGAATTACCCCCTCACCGAAGATGATCTGGAATCGGGGCAGCTTCCAGATACGTTGCGTAACTGCCGGGAGAAACTTTACGGGTTGACGATCGCACCAGAGCGGCTTAGGCAGATTCGTCGCGAACGAAGCACCGTAGGTAGATATTCTTCAAAGCAGCAAGTGAACTATGAGCTAGAATTGGCAGAGGCTCTATACAAGAAGCTAGGAATTCCATTCATCAATACCACCCAATGCTCCATTGAAGAGATTGCTAGCAGAATTTTAAACGAAACAGGGATTGAACGACGTGTAGGTCCGTGAGCCTCGTCGGTTTTTTTGTCAAGTCTTTATTCTCCGGGGGTCCTTATGGCATGCTCCTACGATAAGGAAGAAAGTTGGTAATTAATGTTTGCGGACAGCCTTATTGTGCCAGAGTGTATTTTTCGCCCAGGTAGTTTCACTGGGCTGATGACGCTGTATGAGAGTAACTACATAAAGCTATGCCGGCTTATTACTGATTCCAAAGTATTTTCCGGCGATTCACCTCAGGCGGCCATTTCTTGCTGTGATGCAGATTGCGATCTGCACTTGGAAGTCACTTTGCGAGAGCCTTACACAACGACCTTAAGATTGACGTATCTATTTTGCTCAGATAGTTCGGAATCGTATCCAGAGCAACTCATACCTGATCCTGATCTGACAATCCGCGTCTATCACGATGCACGACTAGTAGAGGTCGTCCGGAGCCGGGAGGAGTACAGGCATCACAAGCTTCAGGAATTGACCCGTGTCTACTCGAGTGAATTAAGTTGGCGCTGGAGGAATAATATGACGCTCAATAAGTGGCTAGATTACCTTCTGGATATGGGACATGGTTTTGCGAGTTAGTCGGTTGCGATGAGCAAATAGTCGATGAGTAAATAGTAACGTCCAGGGACTTGGGAGTATTTGAGGTGAGAAGCGTCGTTTTCTCTATAGCGCTGTTGGGAGTCTCGGTGCTACCGGCCTCAGGGCATCATAGCGAAGCGGCGTTCGATACGGATACCGTTGTAGCTTTTGAGGGAACAGTTGTTGAATACGTTTGGAGAAATCCCCACGTCTATATTGTAGTGGAGAGCAACGATTCCACTGGCGAACCAATTCAATGGCAGATAGAAACTAGTTCAACGCCAATTCTTATGCGTGGTGGTTGGACGCAAGATTCTCTGCATGATGGCGAGAGAGTGGCTGTCCGTGCGCATCCCGAACGTGACACTAACCGCAACTACGCAATACTGCTAACGCTCGAGAGAAATGATGGCACCGTTATGTCAGCAGCATCTGCAGATCCCAGAGGTATTGTGAGCGCCTCTAGTTTGTCAGGTGTCTGGAAGGGTAGCGGTGGTCAGACGGAGGCAGAGTTTCGTCTCCGTCTCGCCAACCCGATGCTTACAGAGAAAGGCGCTGCGGCAAAGGAATCCTACGACTTCTACACCGACAACCCTGTGGCGAGGTGCATCGCGCATACCTCTCCATGGCTGATAACCACCGGGTTATATCTGAATGAGATTGAACTTAGCGATGACGTTATCGTCATGCGTAGTGAGTTCTTTGATGTGGAGCGAACTATTTTTTTGGATGGCCGAGAGCATCCGGACAGTGGAGAGCGGACTTCCCAAGGGTTTTCTATCGGCTGGTGGGAGGATGACACGCTGGTTGTCGATACACGGCAGTTTTCCGATCATCCCACCGGTAATGGTCCTGGCGTACCATCAGGTGCTCAGAAACACGTTGTCGAGCGATATACCCTGAGCAGGGATGGTGGTCGTGTCATCCTCGATATCTTCTTGGAAGACCCGGAGTACTTGGCTGAATCACTCGCCGGTCGAGTGGAATGGATCTACGCGCCAGAGCTGCAGCTCTATGGCTATAACTGTGACCCCGAGGTCTCCAGGAGAGGGTTTAGCCTGGATTAGGGCTCCAGATTGGCAGGAACTGCAAGGAGTCTTTCCCTTGCTCGCTTTGACATAGCCTGTTCTTATCACTCACTGAGTCATGGCTGTTTCCGAGCCCAATATCACTCCTCTGGTGGGTGGTGTAGCCATCGCCGCCATATCTGCCACGACGCGCGTTGCCTGGTTTAATAGCACATCTGTTGTTTCAGTAGTATCGAGCTCTTCTGTGCTAGAGATAGGCTCAAGTCCTAAGGCGGTACGACGCTCATTCTCACGCGTAAGTCGTTCTTCCTGAAGTTGTTCGCGCTCCATCGTACGCTCCGTCAAATTTAGTGAGACAGCATCGCGATCTCGTAGTATCCCTACGGCAGTGATACCGCCAACAAGATGATTAAAATCTGGATCTGTTATCGTGCGTTCCGAATGTCTGCCCTGCAACAACTCAATAGAGGGGCTCAGGTCCACGTTTGCTAAGAACGGTGTTTGTTGAATTCGGTCCCAAGGCAAGGCTGTATCCCGGTTACTCTCTCCGACGACTTCGGTATCAACCATCGATGGGAGTTCAATATCCGGCATCACGCCACGGTGTTGCGTGCTTTCTCCAGTGACTCGATAGTATTTCCCGATAGTTAGGGTGAGCTGTCCATAGCCCGCACCACGTATGAAGCGATCGAGATCAAATAGATTCTGAACCGATCCCTTACCAAATGTTTGTTGGCCAATAACGATGCCTCGGTCGTAGTCTTGTATTGCAGCGGCAAAAATTTCTGAGGCGCTGGCGCTGTAGCGATCCACCAGCACAGCTAAGGGGCCGTCATAAACCATGTCGGGTGTTGGGTCGTTGAGGACTTGAATATTGCCTCGGGTTTCCCGAAGCTGCACCACTGGACCTTGCTCGATGAACAGCCCGCTGAGTTCGGTAGCTTCTGACAGGTGGCCACCCCCATTTTGTCTAAGATCGAGCACGACTCCATCAATCCCATCGGTCTTAAGGTCTGCGACCAGGCGCGCAACATCCCGGGTGGTACTTGTGTAATCAGTATCGCCTCGGCTACGTGCTGCATAGTCCTGATAAAAGCTGGGGATATCAATGACGCCAATTCGATATGTCTGATCGTCCCTAGGGACCTCCAAAACGCTACTCTTGGCCGCCTGCTCTTCTAGCCTAACCTTGTCGCGGATAAGATTGAGAATCCGCTCAGGAGATCCTGGTGCAGTACCTGCTGGTAGGACCTGTAGTCTAACCAAAGTGCCACCTGGGCCACGGATTAGTTGAACAACGTCATCCAGACGCCAGCCAATGACGTCCTGCAGTTCACCGGATTCTCCCTGGCCAACAGCAGTGATTCGATCCTCGGGTTTGAGTTGACCATCGATCTGTGCGGGTCCACCAGCAATCACATTCATCACCGTTACATAGTCGTCCTCAAGCTGGAGCGAAGCTCCAATACCGTCGTACGATAGGCTCATTTGTATTCGATACTCTTCGCTATTGCGCGGTGACAGGTAGCTAGAATGGGGGTCCATCGTGTGGGACAAAGCATTCATGAAGGTTTCAAATACGTCATCCGAGGTGATCTGTGTTACCCGTCTGAGGACTCGCTCGTAACGCGTTTGCAATAACTCGGCAGTTTCTTCCCACGTTTTTTCGGTAAGAACCAGACTTAGACCATCATTCTTCACCCGTTTGCGCCAGACCTCCTGAAGTTCTTCTTCTGAGGTTGGCCAGCCGAGCTCACTCCGATCAAAGCGGAACGATTCATCAAGCGTAAAGTCTGGTTCTTCTGCTAGGATTTCAATAGCATAGGCGACACGTTCCTCAGTGCGAGTGCGGAAAACATTAAATATGTCGAAGATCGGCTGGAGATCACCGTTGCGAACTCGTTCGTCTAATTCATAGCGATATCGTCCGAACGCGGTGTAGTCACTATGGAGGAAGTAAAGTCGATTGCCGTCTAGTGTATCCAGGTATCGATCCAGGATGGCAGAGGAGAGAGAGTTATCAATCCGCGGTCGGGCGTAGTGGAGATCCTCTATGATGCGAGCAACACGTTGGCTGATTTCAGGATGCTTTTCGCCGATGGCTAGTCCTTCAGAGGATTCATTTGCTGCATAGCTTGTGCATATCAGCGTCAGACACAGTCCGCCTAGCGCCCACAATCGAATTCTGTCTCTCACAGCATCTCCTTCAGCTGATTCTTTATCATGAGTTCCACGATTTAGTGTCAGGGGGCTATCCTAGCGAATCGGGAGCCTTATGACGACAATTCATGCTGTTTACCATGCCGGAGCCACCGGGAAAAGCGCAACGTTTGGACAAGACAGTAGGGGCTCAATGCCAGAATAAGTGCCATGGGATTAGCCCTAATAATCCCAGACCAAAAATTTAGCGTTAATCCCCAGATACCGTTTTCGTCCGCATATTCCCCAACAACCTGTTGACCAACCCAGTACACGGCCGGTGGGAGTACGAATAACCCAAAGCCGATCAGCCACATGGCAAGTAGGAGTTCTTTCTTACGTGTGGAAGGTGTCTGGGGCATATGTGAACGCAGTATGCCATGTTGTCCTGGGCTGCGGAGCCATCCTGCCTGGACAAGACTACGTGCTTATCGCAACACGCAAAAGATCAGTTAGTCAATTCCAGTCTATGAATCTAGTTTGCGCTCAGTTCGGGTCCAGGCTCGTAACCCTCGGGTGTCGTCAGGAACTGTTTCAGCTGGTCCGTAAGGCCTCGGCAGGCCTGTGCTTGCGGTCTTGCGATTAAGGGAATGGGGACTATAAGCGCCGGCATTACGGATCGTCCGTTGTAGTCAGCATAGATGGTGCCGGCAGACGAGAGATCGCGAACATCCCAAATGGTGGCATCATACCGTGCGTCATCCTCCCACCAGGCGAGCCCCATGCAACCTGCTCCAGCGACGCCTGCGGCACAGCTAATACCACCGCCGGCGGCAACCCGATCGGTCGATCCGTCAAGCCAAATAATGAAACGTACCTTACTCAAGCGCACCTGTTCGTGGATGTCTGGGTTTTCCATTAATTCGGAGAAATCATCAATGCTTAGTGGTGCCGTAGACGGTTCGAACCAAGGATAAAGTCTATCTTCGAAGGCGGTGCTGATGTATACCCCCAATCCTTCGCTTCCCTGCGCAAGGCCATTACTGACGCAATCAACAAAGCCTACTTCGGTCTCGTGTGATGCATGGTGTCTCCGGGGCAGGATGACAATTCGATCGTCTTCGTCAAGTACAGCATTTGTTTGCTTATACGGTTCGAGTCGTGAGGTGACGCCGCAACCACAGAGTATGCTTAATGAAATCAACGCGAGAAGATAGGTTCTTGGTGTCATGGTTCTAATTAGTGATAGGCATTATTTTTCGATCAATAGACCGCATTTTATCTTTCCTGTAGCCAGTACTCTACCTCTGGTTGTTCGGCAAACCCCGTTGCAATCACCGCCCCCACTTCGCGCATGGCAAGTACGGTGGCTCTGCTGATGGCGCTTATTCTGTTTCCTGTATTTCTTAATTCTGCTTTCCCGTAACCGCTAATAGGCCACTCAGTAATTAGTTCACCATTTGGTTCATAGAGTCTCAGAAGGTATTGCATCCAGACTTCTACGAACTCATCGTTCTGGCCGATCGGAACGTCAAACTCGTACCGATCTAGCTCTGGGCTCAATACTCCGTCTATTCGAGAGCTGTCGACCTGAGCTAGCGGTAGATCGTCTACTGGCTCCACAGAGGCAAACATGGGTTGGAACAGCCGATTCATCATTGAGGCATTAGCGTTACCTATCTGTATGGTGTAGGTAGCTTGCTGCGGGATTTGTTCGCGATACTCGTAGGCGAGCAACTCCTCGCCCAGTAGCAATCCCATTCGAACGGGTAAAGGCTCTACTAGGGGTTGTGGAAAATCTGTACTGACCAAGATGACTGGGGCGCATCCACTCAATAGGTAGCTGCCCAAGATTCCAAGGAGTAGCCGTACTTGACGCGAGTAAGCCCTGATCTGCATGAGTTGTATTGTACGACTTGCCTTGGTTAATAGGTGAATTTGTGAAGGACTGTAGCACTCTGAAAAATGGGTAACCTACGATTAATTATCTCTGTATGACTGCGTAATTTCGCTTCAGTTCCCCTTGAACGTTCGAGTGCGCGTATTGGTTGACTGATCAGCTATCTTTTAGTCTTGGATGCGAGCAATCCTGGTAACTATTTTTGCATCGGTTGTAGTGGAGGAGGGTTCAGGTGGCGTTAAGTTTTCTGAACGAACCGCGGATCGAGAACCTCAGCCTCCTGCCCAGATTCGGGAAGCCTATGACAGGTTCAAAGGATTCATTCGTCAAATTATCGAGTGCGAAACTGAGGATAACGTTCTGTCTGAGATTATGGCGTAGGATGAGATCAACGCTATGGTAACTTGGGAGTGTTTGTCCGCCGGTCGGTACCGATGAGTCAAATCGATGTCCTACGTAATACGCTCTGAGGAAGCTTTCCCAGGTTTCGGAGGGAGACCACTCAAGCCGTAAACCGCCAATGGTTTCAGGGCGGTGCCGAAGTTGGATATTGGTGTCATGTGTATTGATATTGAGGTGTGTCGCATGCGTAGATAAGAGCCAGTTACCGCTTACTTGAAGGTTTGCACTGATCTCGAGCCCATGGGTGTTGACTTGGGGTCGATTTATAATCATGAAACTAGGGGCATCAAAATCGATGAGATTAGAGAAGCGTTGATCGAATGCGGATATCTCCCACTTCAGTCGACCCTTCATCTGTGTCGAATGTATTCCTAGTTCCCAGCTGTCTGCTATCTCAGGCTCTAGGGTAGGATTACCGACTAGAGGATCACCCAGTGAGTATAAGCTTGGTAGTTTGAACCCTTCACCCCAAGTCAGGTGCAATCTTGTAGGGTGATTGGGAAGAGTGTAGGCCAGTGAGATCTTGCTTGTATGTACTATCCCGGTGCTATCGGGATCGTCAATTCTGAGGGCTGTGCCTAAGGTGAAGTTTTGGTTTACTGCGTAGTTGATCTCCCCATAGGCGCTGAGGTTGTTACGATCAAGCTGATAGTTTGTTGGTAGCCTAAATGGCGGTTCTAGCTGGATCAGACTTGTTCCTGATCCACTTTCCTCTTGGTGCTCGATACCATAGATAGTGTGCATTGAGTCAGTCACCCTGGAGCTCAAAAAAATATTCAAAGAGGCACGCGAGAAGTCGGTATCGCCGGTACTTTCGGGTATGCCACTACGTACGCCCGACATGACTGCGGGTGAGAATGCTTGTTCGGCATGTTCAAAGAGTGACCCAGAGATGTGAAGGCTTGTGCTGTTTGTAATTATGGATTCCGCATCAAAGCCTAGAGAAGTGCCTTGGGCTTCACGGTGGTTTTTTTCGCGGAGCACTGCTAAGCGGCTTCCTCCGCTGTCATCTGGAAAGGCTTTTGACTCTGTTAGAGAACGTCGTGCATGAATGGAGAAGCTGAATGGTTTATCTATTTCAGAGGTGAACTTGCTGGTGAAGGAGCGATTTTTGAACTCCTCTAAACCATGTTCAGTAGTGTTGTTCAGCCGGATGTTGTAGATACCGCCGCGGGGTGCAGGACCTCCAAGCTGTATGCCAGCGCGGAAGTAATCATGGGAGCCAAGCTCAACGTCAGTGCTGGCCGTTAATGCCTCAGAGCCAGAGTGCGTAATTAAATTGATCACTCCACTGAGCGCATTTGATCCGTATATCGATGACTGGGGCGCTCTGAGAACCTCAATTCGTTCTATGGAATTAATATCTAGTGATGAGAAATCAAACGATCCACCTCGAGTATTGGTAGGGTTGTTTACCTGGACACCGTCTACAAGAATTGCCCCATAATTTGGCTCAGATCCTCGAATGAAGACAGAGCCGAGGCTGCCTTGCCCCCCTGGGAGGCTTGCATGCACGCCTGGTACGTCACGCAACAAGTTGAATATGTTGTTATCGTTGCGTTCTCTTATCGTCTGTTCATCGATGACCGTGACCGATCCAATCTGAGCTTCGACACGTGGAATGCGGGTGCCTATTACCGTAATAGTTTCTAGAGTGGGAACGTTTTCCTGTGTATTGCCCAGCATCGGTTGGCACAATCCAATAACTAGTAGACAGCAGGCAGAGGTGCAATATTCCGATAGAATGGGATTCAGAAATTTTTTGGTTGTAACCATCGGACTGAATGCGGTATATAAGATTCAAGAGCCTATACTAGAGGTCTAGAGGCATAAGCCGCCACTAAATTGAAGCCCCCCATCTCAGCTGAAAAATTTGAGTGTGATTAAAAAAGGGATTATCGTCATAGGGGCTTGGCGACATAGGGATATCGTAGGATAATTAATCGTGGAATTTAGAGATTATGTGCACCTAGACGCTGATTAGTTGACTTCTCGTAGTTCGGGGGATTGATATGAATTTTTCTAACCTTAGTGTTGTTTTTGTGGGGATTGCGTGGTTTTTGATTGGGGGTAATGCTGCAGCACAGGCTCCTAATTTTGGCGACGACTCAAGTACGTGGTCGCAAGATGGAGAGTGTGATGATCCCCGTTTCCAAGGGCCTGGCATGGCTTCAACGCTGATTGATTCTGATCGTTTTGCCGATGCTACTGACTGTCGATTGCTTTTCAATCAAGGCCAAATCACGTTACGTGGTGGTGGTGGTGGCGGTAATGTGGATTTTGGCGATAACTCGAGCACGTGGTCGAATGATGGGGAGTGTGATGATCCTCGGTTCCAAGGGGCCGGCATGGCCTCAACTCTAGTTGATGCAGATCGTTTTAGTGATGCTAACGATTGTCGGGATCTCTACAATCTAGGACGGATTACCCTGATTAGTAGCGGCGGCGGTGGCGGCCCCGTTGAGTTTGGCGATAACTCAAGCACGTGGTCGCAAAATGGAGAGTGTGACGATCCCCGTTTCCAGGGGTCTGGCATGGCCTCAATGCTGATTGATTCTGATCGTTTTGCTGATGCTACTGACTGTCGATTGCTTTTTAATCAAGGCATGATCACGTTGCGTGGTAGTGGCGGTAATGTGGATTTTGGCGATAACTCAAGTTCGTGGGCGAATGATGGGGAGTGCGATGATCCTCGGTTCCAAGGGGCCGGCATGGCTTCAACGACACTCGCCGAGGATCGTTTTAGCGATGCTAACGATTGTCGGGATCTCTTCAATCTAGGACGGATTACCCTGCGTAATGAAAAGAGGTAAAGGTTTTTAGGGAGAGGCGAGTGTTCTTTTGAAGTGAGAGTATTTTGTGACCCTTACTCATGAGTGATCGTTTGGCTGGTTTCCGTTGCTGTGAGGTTTTGCACGTAAATGTTTAAGACTAAATTCGTTCTTGCAGGCATGGCTTGTTTTTTGATTGGGTGTGGTACCTCGGTACCGCCAGTACCACTACCTGATTTTGGAGATGATTCAAGCACATGGGCTCTAGATGGAGAATGCGATGACCCGCGTTTCGAAGGGGATGGGATGGCCTCGACGCTGATTGATGCTGATCTTTTTAGTGATGCTACTGACTGTCGGCTGCTCTTCAATCAAGGTCAGATAATTTTGAGTAGCAATATTAATTTTGGTGATGATTCAAGTCGGTGGGCCGAAGATGGGGAGTGCGATGATCCCCGTTTCCAAGGAGCCGGCATGGCCTCAACCCTAGTTAACGAGGATCGTTTTAGCGATGCCACCGACTGCCAGGATCTCTACAATTTAGGGCGTATCACTTTGCGTAAAGACGCGAGGTGACTTTTTTAGAAATGTGATAGCAGCTACAACGATTTTATACTTGTTTGTTGGTGCGCGATTTCTATTTTACCGAGGCTTGTGGAATATTTTCTTATCCGCATTCTTTTTGTAATAGCCCTGTAACAATTAGGATGTTTACTCCTTAATTCTCGCAAAACCCTAACTGACGACGGGCGGCGAAGTCGTGTACCTTGATCAAGTGGATTGGCTACAATCGCCCCCGATCTGTGGAGCGTGTTGAGAATGGAGCCCTTTGGGTAGAGGTTGTTGGAATTTGGCGAAGAGACAAACAGGAAGTTCAGTCGTACCGAGCCGATTTAAGGAATTCCAATTGGACCGCGGTGTTTATCCAGTTCCGGGCGTCTTCAATCCAGTTGCTCAGGCGGTCGCACGAGCACTCGTTGGCGCAGGAATAGGGCTCACGGTTTCAAATCTTGTAATTGCACAAGTTTCTCAAAATGAGGAGACAGAGCCGAGGGCTGGCGGTGTGATTGAAGAACTCCGAGTGGTAGAGCGCCAGACAGAACGCTACCGTGCGGATGACAGTACATTATCTAAGTTGACAGAGAATCTACTAGATACGCCACAGTCGGTTAAAAGCATATCTCGTGAACTTCTCGATGACCGCGGCCTCAATTCGTTAAACGATGCGCTCCGGAGCATTCCGGGGATCACACTGGGTGCGGGTGAGTTCGCATGGCAAGGTAACGCTCCGAACATTCGCGGGTTTAACGCGCGAGATGATATGTACTTGGACGGGACACGGGACTTCGGTAGTTATCCGCGCGACCCGTTCAACCTGGAATCGCTTGAAGTATTGTTAGGGCCGTCTTCTGTCCTATTCGGGCGTGGCTCCACGGGCGGGGCTATCAACCAAGTCACGAAGCGGCCGGTACTTGATTTGCTGACAGACTTCAGCGTCAACATTGGTTCTGATCAGACGGTACGCAGCTCTGCAGACATCTCGCGACCGGTACCATTACTGGGAGATGGGGCGGCCTTTCGCTTTAACGTGCTGGCTCATAAAGGTGAGGTTGCCGACCGGGATGGTGCAGAGATCAAACGGTTCGGTATTGCGCCGAGTCTATCGCTTGGTTTGGGCTCAGACACACAGTTGACTTTCAGCTACCTGAAACAAACGTCAGACGACAGACCGGACTATGGCTTGCCTTGGCTTAACGGAGAGCCGGCGCAAGTTTCGCGGGAGAATTTCTATGGTTTTGACAGCGATTTTTTTAAGACAGATGCAGATATTTTGACTGGGCAACTTGTCCACTCATTTAGCAACTCTTTTAATCTAGACGCGCTGGTTCGCTACGCACACTATGAGCGTGATAGCCGCGTCACTGAAGCTCTGATTACAGAATCAGTGACACCTGGGGCCCCACTCACCGATATCTCTGTATATCGCAACGTTTTTCTGGGTAATAGCGAAGAAACTCTCTTCGCAGCTCAGTCTACATTTACATTGGAGTTAGATACCCGCGGAATTGAGCATGCTGTGGCTGGCGGTGTGGAGTTCAGCCGAGAAGAGTCGAACCCGACCTTTGCCTTTGGAATCGGTGCGCAGAGTACAGATTTGCTTAACCCGATCTCAAACGTACCTTTTACTGGCAGTACAGATCCCCGAACAATCGCGGACACCACGGGTGAGACTCTGGCTTTTTACGCTCTGGATACCCTCAAGCTTAGCGATGCTTGGCAGTTTACACTTGGTGCGCGCTGGGACCAGTTTGATACGGACTACGATGCGGTTAGGTTTATAGGTCCAGCGACACCGTTTAACAGTGGTGATGTTAGCGGTAGTGAGTCATTTGATCAGGTTGATAAGGAGACGAGTTACAGAGTAGCCCTAGTCTATAAGCCAACTCTCGAGTCCAGTATTTACTTGGCTAGTAGTACGTCCTTTAATCCATCCGCACAAAGTTTATCCTTCCTTACCAGCGGTCGCGGCCTGCAGTTGGGCAATCAATTTTTGGATCCAGAAGAAAACCTGAGTCTCGAAGCAGGAATCAAGATGAATCTTAACGAAGGCGCGTTGTCGTTTGCCGGTGCTGTGTTCGAGATTGTCAAGAAGAACGCTAGGGTCCCAGATCCAAGTAATCCTGGTTTTAATACACTGGGAGGTGAACACCAGGTACGAGGATTATCTCTTGATGTGAGTGGTATGGTTTCCCCGGGGGTTTACATAACTGGGGGTTACACTCACTTGGATACTGAGGTCATCAAGGCCGCGCCGGGAGCTGTAGCCGGGGCTGCTTTGGCTAATGCGCCTGAAGATTCATTGTCGGCATGGATCAATTACCAATTGACCGATCGGTTAGACTTTGGTGTCGGTCTACGCTATATCTCAGAACTACTGGCAGAAAATACCGGGAGTGATAAGTCAATCCCGAGTTATCGGATTTTAGATGCTATGGGGCGTTACCGTCTGTCCGATAGTATTGCGTTCAAGATGAATCTTATTAACTTGACTAACGAGTACTACTTTGATCAGTTGCACCCTTGGCACGTTGTGCCTGGTTCCGGCTTCACAGCGACGTTTGCGATCAACGTAATTTACTAGCGCTATGCTTATCAGCATTCCAGGTGTGTTGACAGTTGAGGAGGTCGTCCGTGCTCGTGATTCACTCGAGGAGGCGACTTGGGCAGACGGTCGGCATAGCGCTGGATATCTATCTCAGGCTGTCAAGAATAATGAGCAGCTCCCCGACGATGACCCTATTGCTCGTGATTTGGGTGAAATGATCTTGACCGCACTCCAGAATAACGCGCTGTTCACATCGGCTTCGCTTCCTCTCAAAGTCTTGCCACCTTTATTTAATCGTTACAGTGACGGGCAGTTTTACGGTGGACACATTGATGGTGCAGTTCGACCAATAGTGGGAACCCCTCATCAGGTTCGCACAGATTTATCCGCAACTCTGTTTCTTAGTGACCCAGAGAGCTACGACGGCGGTGAGTTGATTGTGAAGGATACGCTGGGAGAACGAAGTACGAAGCTATCGGCAGGCGACATGGTGCTTTATCCTGGTACAAGCGTTCATCGGATAGAGCCAGTGACTCGAGGTGTTCGTTTATCGGCGTTCTTCTGGATTCAGAGTATGGTCCGGGATAATGCTCAAAGGACTATGTTGTTTGAGCTTGACTCCGTTATACAACGGCTCGCGACGGATATTCCCGAACACGCGGCCTTGGTAGAACTGGCAGGTATCTATCACAATCTGCTGCGTTTCTGGGCAGACGCATAACACCAAAATATCTAAGCGCTTTCGATTATCCTGATCGCCTTATAGGCATCGGTCTGACTTTTACCCAGTACTATCTCACGGGCGAATTGGTGTTGTTTAGAGGTTTTTAAGTTTTGCGTGTGCTCCATTGCAGAATGGTTGATTGCCTGTTTGTTTGCACCCGCACAAAAGGACCATTTTTTTTTCTTCTATTTGAAATCGTACGGGTTTTAGGTCAGTGGTCGAATGGGCGCCATCGCAAAACGGTTGGTTAGCGGATAGTCCACAGCGACACCAGTAGTAGGTGCCTGGTTCAAGCTCCAGGACGTAGGGTTCTGTTTGCGGGATTGTTGTTGCCGTCATAATTTCTATCCTTAGTCAAATAGATGCCCTTATTGCTTAGAGTATCATTACGATACTCAATTATTGAAAAGCACTGTTTGTATGCGAGGCTGGTTTAAATTTCTTTCCTGCACAATATGGGGCGCTCTGCCTTGCTTAGGATTTGCCCACCATGGATTTAATGCGCACTATGATGAGGCGCGTCCAATATTAATTGAGGGCGTCATTACCGAGTTCGAATACATCAATCCACATTCATTCGTTCATGTGGAAGTAGCGAACAGTGCCGGAGAGAAACAGATCCGGTGGTGTGAAATGCAAGCCCGCTCACAGATGCAAGTCCGAGGAATCAGTGAAAGCACACTGAAAGTTGGCGACCGTATTCGGATCGAAGGTTTTCAGGCCAGACGCGATCCTTTGGGTTGTGAACTCAGTATCGGATATCTCGCAGATGGAACGGTTTTACGTCTGCGAACTAGAAACGGGCAGAGCATATTCTCAGCCCCTGCACAAAAAGACGGATCCGAAATTATCTTTGACACCTGGTTTAGGAAGTCTTTTCCGGGAGCGGGGACCGACCCCAATCCAGCTGAATTCTTTACCACAACTGGTGCAGCAGCAGATGCGGCTAATGATCCGTTAACATCCAATCCCGCCTACGGCTGTAGTGCTATTAGTCCAATTCGTGCCTGGTCCCACCCTGGCCTGCCGATACAAATTCTCGATGAGGGTGATCGCATCATCATCCGCCATGAATTCATGGATGCGGAACGAGTCATTTATTTGGATCTGGATGAACATCCATCCGATGTGGCTCGCACGGAAATGGGGCACTCCATCGGACACTACGAAGACGATGTCCTGGTTATCCATACCTCGATGTTTTCTGAGGGAATGGTGAGATCTGATTTTGTTCGAACCACAAACTTTGAGCTCACTGAGCGGATTCAGATTAACCGCGATAGTGGAGATCTTGAAGTATTCTGGACCGCTACTGATCCAGAGTACTATAACGGTATTCTTCGGGGCTCCAGAATACTAATGCGAACGACGCTCCCGATGGGGAGATATGATTGCATGCCAGGCAGAGGACACGGTGCTCAGATGGACCTCAATCTAGGGTAATTTCCAAGGTATAAATGCTGGGGATTCACTCTTGGATGCTAGTCCGTGCCGTGAGTTCTCCAGTTGAGCAGTGTACCGTCCTCTTTAATAATCGACTGCCAAGCAGCTGCTGGGCGCCCGTCGCGCATTGGGCGGCCGGTTATAGTTACTCTCGCACCCGGCGGCAGATCGCCCTTTCGCACTCCACCACGTATCAGGTCTTGAGGTCCTTCGGCCTCGAACCCCCAGGTCGTGATCGTCCCATCATTATTCTCTATATCCACAATCAGCCAGGAGTGTGGATTGATATAGCGAAACTCTTTAACGATGCCCGTTAACGTCACGGTCCGCTCACTCTCGAACATCTCGCCGGAGTGGTGCGCAATAATCGGGGTTGAAAAACAGATCAAGGTCGCTAATGCGACAAACAAGGCAAGCGGTTTCCGCGACTGAATGTCTTTCATTAACATCACTCCTCGACCGCTGGATCGTCCATATCGGTGAAGTCGAGATCGAGAAATGTCGTCCCGCCATCCCCGGTCGGCACAACTATATTGTTCGCGCTGTCGCAGTTCCACCAGTACTCCAATCGGAGTGGTGATCCTGCTTCCTGATGTATTTGCTTGTAGATTTGCCGCGTATACCACGGTACCTCTAACGCCTCATCGTCGTAGATCCAGACATCGGCCTGGATCGTTTCCTCATCAATCTTTCGCCATATCTCAATGCTTTCCAGAGCAGTGCTGAAATACGGTTGTAGTCTCCCGATCCAGCCACCATTGGTATACATCGTATGTGTAATGAGGGTGTCACCATCCCAGAAACCGATCGAGTCACCATGCTCGGTCTCGTACGCCCAGTCCTCTGGTATGTGGTCGCGACCGTCCGTATAGATACGGCGTACCTCATTTCGAGCTTGGCCCAGATGCCAGGTCTGATGTGGCGTTACGGCGAACTCGTGTGGGCGGCCGTTCTTGAGCATGCCCGGGTAACCGCGAGGCATACCGCAACCGGAATGGGGATCCCAAATGTATCCCTCCTTTGCCGTCGCAAGCACATCTCTGTGCATCGCGGCGTACTCACCTTTAAGCGCAGCCGTAGTCTCGGTGCCGACACGGTCATTATCAAATCTTGAGGGGCCGCCTTCGCGTTCCCACAACCCGCTCCAGTTAGGAACCTTCTCAAGGGACAGCGTCCTATCTTCCGTCATGGCCTCCAATGCCTTGTAAAACGACCATGCCGAGTCATAACGCTGCCCGCGCTCGATCATGCGTTGTTTTGTTTCAGGCCAGTTCTCCGTGCGCGAACCTTCCTGAGAGGATACAAGCACAGGTATGATCAAGCAGGCGAGAATCGCTATTGACAATGTTCTCGAAGTAACTTCTCTCATAACTACTTGCCTCATCATCTAGACGCTGAGAGCGTCATCAGTTAATGGCAACGCTCGATGCCGTTTTCCGGTGGCAGCAAAAATAGCGTTCGCCAGAGCGGGCGCATACGGAGGTACCCCCGGCTCCCCGACACCGCAGGAACGAAGATGGACATAATCGTTGATTATCTCAACACGAACATCGAGCGGCGTATCGCCGATACGGGTCAAAGGGTAATCGTGGAAGTTGCTTTGCTCCACGACACCTCTACTCGTCGTTATCTTTCCGTGACGGGCAATAGTATGGCCGAAGACTACTGCTCCCTCGATCTGCTTGCGTACGCCTTCGGGATTGACGTAGCGGCCGCAGTCAATTGCTACGTCCACCTGCGGGACGTGCAGAGATCCGTTGTCGCGCACGACTACGTGCACCGCGGTTGCAACATAACTGTGAAACGATCGATGGCATGCGAGACCGAGGCCGTGACCGTCCGCCATTTGCTTCCCATACCCTGATTTCTGCGCGACAGTCCGCAAAACGTTCGAAAGGCGTTTTGGCATGATTGGCCAGTCATCGATGGAGTCACCGTAATTCCATATCTCTTCCACGGCATCTTCGGTCAAATCCATCTCGTCCGCATCACCAATCAACCCAAGCATGAACTCCAGTGGATCCCTATCCGCGGCGGCGGCGAGCTCATTCACAAAACAATTGGTAGCGAATGAATGCTGGATGTTATTAACGGAACGGTACCATCCGACTCGGATCATAGCGTCGGCCTCGCCGGTCTCTATCTGAAGATTCGGAATATTGTTGTAGGGAAGGTCGATTAATCCCAGGCCGGCTTCTAATGTGGAGGCCGTTTTCACATCGGGAGCCCAGAGCGCCATCAACGACGGCCAAGCCGCACTATGATGCCAGGCGGTAACGTTGCCGGAGGCGTCCAATCCTGCCTTGATGTACTGAGCACTCGCAGCATGGTAATAGCCGTTCCGGACCTCATCTTCTCGAGTCCATTGAACACGTACTGGCGCGCCGATGGTTTCGGACAAGATGGCCGCTTCGCACGCAAAATCCGGTTTAGACTTACGACCGAAGCCGCCACCGAGCAGTGTGATGTGGCATTCCACATCCGTCTTTTCGAGACCCAAAGCTTCGGCGACATACTGCCGTGTTTCATTCGGTGCTTGCGTCGCCGCCCAAACCTGAACCGGGCGGGCTGTGGCGTCCACGAGCGCAACTGGCGGCTCCATCGGTGTGTGTACGAGATAAGGAACGAAGTACTCCGATTCAACAACGCTATCAGCAGTAGATAATGCCTCGTCGACATCCCCCCGCCTACGAATCACTGAGCCGCCCCGGCGTGCCGACTCTCGCAGTGTGTCATCGAAAGTACTCGAATCATGGACTGTGAAAGGGCCATCATCCCATTCGATCTTCAGCTTGCTTCGGCCTTCCATGACTGACCAGGTATTGATGCCTATGACGGCAACACCGCCCAATGCCCGAAATTCGGCGGGCGTAT
>Ga0315338_1000750_pt1 | contig 58621 bp, 46 predicted proteins | sample ASW8metaG_FD_204518 | JGI IMG/M metagenome (GOLD analysis project Ga0315338, IMG submission 204518) | Ammonia-oxidizing marine archaeal communities from Monterey Bay, California, United States - ASW #8 | ecosystem: Environmental > Aquatic > Marine > Coastal | place: USA: California | collected...
AGTCCGAGTCGCTGCCGCCGCCGGAATCGCTATCGGAGCCGCCACCGGAGTCCGAGTCGCTGCCGCCGCCGGAATCGCTATCGGAGCCGCCACCGGAGTCCGAGTCGCTGCCGCCGCCGGAATCGCTATCGGAGCCGCCACCGGAGTCCGAGTCGCTGCCGCCGCCGGAATCGCTATCGGAGCCGCCACCGGAGTCCGAGTCGCTGCCGCCGCCGGAATCGCTGTCGTCACCGAAGTCCCATTCGTTGGCGCCGCCGAATTCCTCGTTGCGGAAACGGGTTGCCACTACGATCGGTGCGCGGCCGCCTTCGAAGAGTGTGGCGAGACCCGGTGTCACGAACGGGAGATCGGTCTCTACCTGGATCATGAGCGTGTCGCCGGAACCGCCGACACCCGGCGTCAGGGATCCATCGTCCGCGACCGTATATATACTGATGTCACCGCCATCGAGGTTCACGCCCGATCGGCCGTTGATGAGCTCGAGTACCGACTCTCCACGGGTGAGCTGCGTGCCCGGATTCACCGGGTCCTCGAGCGTGCGGCCGGTGATGGCGAAACGCGCGGCCTGACTGACTGCATGCTGGAGCTTTGCGCGCACATGCATGTAGTGCGCAGCGTCGAAAATTCCCGTCATCAGGAACAGGAATACTGCTGCAACTAAAGCGACCTCTAGGGTCAGCGCGCCTTTAGCTCTGCGGCTTCTAAACTTCTTGATGATCGGCATAGGGGAGTAATATTATGCAACAGGCGTGCCATACGCTACCGAAAGGGCGAATTCTCAGATTTACAGAAGCCACCCGAAAAGGGGGTGGCGTGTCGCATAGCACTTGTGGCAATCGGCAGATTCTAAAGCTCGAAAGGCGGTCTTCGGTGTTGCAAACCATGCCCTTGGCAGGGCATCGGCACCGAGGAACCCTCGCCGGGGCATCGGCCATGAACCGCGGTCACGAGCGCTGCCGTTGATCCTAGTTGACACTTAGAACGTTATAAGACGCTTTTTGTACTCCCCCACCCGCGCTCAAATTTCCTAGACACCATCTCGGGGATGCCCGAAGCCAATCGTTTACTTCGCACCAAGGTTGACGTCGCCGACTTCCTACCCTGACTCCGCCTGCGCCGACGAAGTTCTAGTGTTGGTGGTTGTGTCGAAGCCGACGCAGATCTCCCCAGGAACTGCTCAGATGCGGGGCGGGGCGGCGATAGCTCTCTAACACGCCTGCCTTGTCGGCCTCAAAGGCCGAGGTCAATCGTCTCTCAAGTGGTATTTGATAGACCGGATGTTGCACCTCAACGCGATGGGTCCGCACCTGGGACTGCGATGCTACTTCTCGCCGTCCCCTACTATCCAGTACCCCACCGCGCGTACCGCGGCGGGTAAGTCGACGGTCATGGCCACGATGAGTATGTATTCGACCATCGTGGCGCGACTTATTCCGGCTCCCGATGGTTGCAAGCAAATACCGTAAGCGTGGGTGTTTGGTTGTGCCACGTCGACCGTACTGGACCACGCGCAGTTTGCGGGTTCGCCGAGAGTGGGGTCGGGCCACAAGGCCGAGCACAGCTCGGGCCCCGGACCGCTGCTAGAGGTAGCGTACGTCCAATCCCCGGTTCCAGCATCCTGCACCGCCACCGCAGCGCAGTCGTCACCAAGCTTCTGGAGCTGGGCCAGCGTGGGCAGCTCGAGGTTGCAGCCGTCGGTCAGGCAGGCGAAGTCCGTGCCATCCGACTTTCCACCGTTGACCACGTCTGCCAGGTAGATCTTGTGACCGTCGAGCGTGCGCGCCGCTTGGTTGTCTACATTGGGAACCTGATTCTTGAACCAGGCAATGCCGGTCTCGGCGTCCCAGACTAGACCAGCATCTGATACTTCGCACTCGAGTTCCGGACAGGAAGGGATGTGGTAACCGGTAGTGGGCGGCGGACGCAGGGCCGGCTGGCAGCCGGAGATGTACAGCTCGCACTTGTCGCCGCTTGCGAGATCAGCCATGTAGATCTTGCAGCCGGCCGGGGCGACGGCGGCCTCGGCAGCGTCGTTGCTCACCACGCATCTCTTGCCCCGGCCGTTGGCCTGACAGATGGATTCGTTGGCGAAGCTCACCCAGGTGGTGTAGTGCGGGCGTCTCAAGTTGGACTCTAGATCCGAGTACGAGAACACGACCGTTCCGCCCGCCTTGTTGACAAACGAGTACTCGATCACGCCGGTCTTCTTGTTCTGCTTGGCCTTGCACTTGAGCTGCGCCCCGGCGGGTGCGGCAATGGCTATGGCGGCAAGCGTTGTCGTGATGGTGACGAAGATGCCTCTTAGTTGCATGTTGGTGCTCCCTTGCCCTGTGCGGATTGAACTGCACGCTCGACCCGCGAGACTAGCACCGCTGTCGTGTGCCTGTCTATGTTTTGCAGCCCCCATGCGGGGACATTTGTGATGCGATCGGTGCCGATGCCCTGACGGGCCGCGGTCGGCCAGATCAACACCGCGGCGGGCGATCAAAGGGTCAATTCGTCGACGCCCAGCTCGCCCTCGGCGAGGTGTTCACCGACCCCTACAACGGGATCCAGATAGAGACGACCACGCTCGTGCAAGGGAACTCGTTCGCCGTCAGTGCGACCTTCCCTCCGTAAACGTCGACGGAACGCCGCGGCACACGCGTCTAGACGTTCCTATTCGCGCCCATACTCGGACGTTGTGCCAGAACCCAACTTGTATGCCCTATCCCCTTCACGTTGCCCGACCTACTGACGACACGCTCCTGTTACGACATTGAACCAGGGGTTCGTGGTACTGCAATCCTTCTCGACATACATGCCCATTCCGCGCTTCGAATTCAGAACGTTTGTTTCACTGGTCGCGCCCGGCGGGAAATTCATTGCCCCCCAGTGAAACGGGGACGAGGTATGCAAGGCCTTGCCGCCCACGCGTACCACCTGTCCACCGAGGCCATTGCCCTTGAGAAGGAGCTACCGGGGCATCGGCCATGAACCGCGGTCACGAGCGCTGCCGTTGATCCTAGTTGACACTTAGTGGGACTGAACTTTGGCTGACGGAACCGGCACGGAACTATTCGGCGACCAACTGAAAGCGCCCACTTTCGAGATCTTGCACACCGGCCACAATCCGCACCCGGCCTGAGGCGACCGCTTCCGAGATCAGCTTCGAGCCCCGCATGATCCCACCGATTCCCTCCCGGGCATTACAAGCAATCGCTTCAGCCAGCGCCTCCGGATTTTTCGGATCGGCCGTCGCCGTGCACGGGACCACGATTTGATTGATCAGCTGCGGAAGGTTCCCCGGTAACGCGTTTGTGTCATGCCGATGCTCCAGCGCCGCATCGACGGCACCGCAGGAAGAGTGTCCCATGACCACGATCAACTGGGTGCCGAGTACGGCCACTCCATATTCCAGGCTCGCAATGATCTCCTGGGTGGGAATATTCCCCGCCACACCCACGACGAAGAGGTCGCCAAGAGGCTGGTCAAATACGATTTCGGGGGCCACCCGCGAATCGGCACAACGAACGACGGCCGCAAAGGGAGCCTGGCCCGCCGCCAATCCTTCGCGTGCGGCGGGGAGATTGTGCGACAGCATCTTGCCTCCGATGTAACGAACATTGCCCGCCATGAGCCGTTGCAAAGGGGCGGCGGCCGCTCCCGTTCCGGAGGATCCGTCGCCGGCTTCGGCGCCCGAAACGAGCGCTACCGCCAAGAATAAAATTGTCTGGAACTTCCATCTCATGGACATCGCGAATCTCCTTCTTTATTGCGGATACCTCTCGGGCTAATCGTTATCAAACCCTCGACGTGCTCTTTGCTTAGTTCGGGCATGAGTCCCCTTTTCCACGGTCGCCGCAGACTAGTACCGGGGCATCGGCCATAAACCGCGGTCACGAGCGCTGCCGTTGATCCTAGTCAACACTTAGAACGTTATAAGACGCTTTCCGTACTTCCCCACCGGCGCCTAAAATTCCTAGACGCAACCGGAATCTGCTCCGGGCAGGCACGGGCGGCACAGACGTCTGGATCCGGCCGGAAGCGAGTCGATCCGCTTGTCTCGCCCCGCGGATTCAGTCTACGGTGGGTCGGAAGGCTCCGATGGATTTCGTCGACGGGAGAAGCGAGATGGCAGACGCCGCCCCGAGTGAGCTCCGGAAGGCATTCGATGTCTGGCAGGGTGCACAGCGCGACGCTCTTGAGCTCATGCTCGCTGCGCCCCAGCCGGGCACCCCGACCGACTGGGCCGAGGGCTTTCGCTGGCTCACGCGCATGACGAGCCTGGCCCTGGAGCACGTCGTGGAGAAGGGCGATCCCAGGTTTCCCGTGCTCTTCCGCTCCCAGGATCCCTACCGGAAGCTGATCGGCGACAACCCCGACGTGAACTACTACTTCGCTTCGCTCGACCCGTCCGAGAACTATCGGCTCTACGGCACGCGAGGCGCTTCGGCCTACGTCGGACTGACCTTCGGCACGGACATCTTCCGGGGCAAGAAGAACGCCGTGACGGGAACCCTGGTGCAGAGCGACCTCGACCAGTTCGAGATCGGTGAGAACGGAGAATTCGAGATCTTCCTGGGCCCGAAAGCCGGAACGGGCGACTGGATCGAGCTGCGGGAGGGCATCGCGCACGTCGCGGTGCGCGAGACCTTCGTCGACCGCCGGGGCACGGAGCCAGCCGTGCTCCACATCGAGCGAATCACCGCGGAGAGTCCCCCGCCGCTCGCACCCGAGGTCGTGGCCGAGACCCTCGAAGCGGCGTCCACCTTCTTGTTGTGGATCGTTCGCGCTTGCCTCGGAGTCTACGGCGGCTCGGCGAACCGGATCAACGCGATCGAGGGCGCCCCGGGAGCTGTCGCCGTGAAGAAACAGGACAACGAGCTCAGCACCCACTCGGATACGGGCATGGCCTACATGGCCGGGCGCTGGCGTTTGGAGCAGGGACAGGCGCTCGTGGTGGACATCCTGCCCCCGGCCGGAGACTTCGCGTACTGGGGGCTCGTGATCACGAATCCCTGGCTCGAGTCCTACGACTACCGGCATGCCCAGACCCACCTCAGCAACGGCACGGCCCGGCGCAACGACGACGGCTCCTGGACGTTGGTCATCTCGCCGGAGGATCCGGGTCCGGTGCACGCGCACAACTGGTTCGATACGGGAGGGCGGCTCGAGGGTTATGCGATCCTGCGCTGGGTGCTCGTTCGCGATGCACCCAATCCGAAGTGCGAGGTCGTTCCCATCGGTTCGCTTCGTGGGTGAACCCGCGAACGGGTTCGCCGTGGCAAGCGTGCCGCAGAGAGGAGAAGATGACTGAGCGAGACGCCTTTCGACGCCACCCGGATTGGGTCGCGTGCGTCAACGCGCTGGGAGACAACCTGGGAGACGCCGGGCGTTCGATGATCTCGCTCGACGAAGGTGAGCTGCTCGCAGCGGCAGCCGCTAATACGGGTCTGGACGACTACGGCGACTCGTGGTTCAGAGAGCCGTTTTCCCTGCTGGTCCGCGCCTTGGAAGAAGAGGCGGACCTCACGCTTCTGGGCCGCATCCTGTGCCGTTCCGAGCTGCAGCGGTTCCTGCAGAACCGGCTCCGGATCGAGGACTACTGGAAGCAGCACTCCGAGCTCGCGGACCAGAAGATCGAGGCGCCGATCTTCGTGTGTGGACTGGCGAGGACGGGCACCACCCTACTTCACGAGCTCCTGGCCCAGGATCCCCGGAACCGGGTGCCCCTGCTGTGGGAGATGATGTTCTCCGTGCCGCCGCCGGAGACCGCGACGTTCGCCACCGATCCGCGCGTCGCGCGGGCGCACCGCGACATCGCGATGCTCGACCTGATCGACCCGGCCTTCCCCTCCATGCACGAGAACGCGGGCGATCGTCCCAATGAGTGCATCTTTATCTTTGCCCTACAGTTCCTCGCGGATTTCTTCGTCGGGCAATACGACATCCCCAGCTATTCGGTCGCGATGGCGGGCCGCGACCTGGATCCCGTCTACGCGTATCACAAGCGGGTGTTGCAGCTCCTGCAATCTCGCCATTCCGGAGATCGATGGGTTCTCAAGTCGCCCGCGCACATCGCCCGGCTCGACCACTTGTTTTCCGTCTATCCCGATGCGCGGGTGGTCGTGACCCACCGGGATCCGCTGCGGGTGATCAGCTCCGTCGCGAGTCTGTTCACGTCCCTCAGAGCCATGCGGAGCAACGCGGTCCGGGACGACGTGGCGGGCGCCGTGCTCGTCCAGCAGATGATGTTGCAGATCTATCTCCAGCTGCGCGAAGAGCTCGCGGAGCACTCGGACCAGCTCGTGGACGTGGTCTATCGAGACCTCGTGCGCGATCCCATCGCCGTGGTGGCCGGACTCTACGAGAGCTGGGAGATCCCCTTCAGCGACGAAGCCCGGGCGAAGATGCGCGCCTACCTGGAAGCGAACCCCCAGGGCAAACGCGGCGCGCACGAGTATTCGTTCGAAGAGACCGGGCTCGATCTACCGGCGGAGCGTGCGAAGTTCGAGGCCTATCAGGCGGCGTTCGACGTTCCGTCGGAAGTCTGAGGAGCGGCGTAGCCAGAGCATCGGCCATGAACCGCGGTCACGAGCGCTGCCGTTGATCCTAGTTGACACTTAGAACGTTATGCGACGGTTTCCGTACTTCCCCACCGGCGGTTAAAATTCCTTTCCGCACGTTGGGCGGCTGTATCGGGCTTACACGGACGCTGGTCCCGGCGCACTGGCATCAAAGAAACGCGGTCGCACGAGCAACCGAAAACTCCCCGACGCGCTTCGTCGGCAGGTTTGACAGGCAGGGTCGGTGGCTATAACGCCTCCTTCTATCAAGTCCGGGCCAATGCGCCCGGCCACGTATTATAAGGAGGAATCACGCATGCCGGTTGATCCTAGCCAGGCTTTAGGGGCGATGCTCCCCGAGGGCGGCAATTCGTACAACGTCGATAACGTCATTCTCTACCACCTCGGCGTGGGCGCGGGGAATCCGCCCACCGACCCGGGCGAACTGCGCTACAGCTATGAAAAGGACCTGAAGGTCCTACCGAGCTTCGCCGTCTGCGCCGCCTTCGGCGCGATGGGCGGCTTGGACAAAGTTCCCGGCCTGTCGTTCGACTTCATGATGCTGCTGCACGGCGAGCAGGAAGTGATCGTTCACCGCCCACTTCCGCCGTCAGCCGAGCTGAAGACCCAAGCGAAGATCGCCGAGATCTGGGACAAAGGTAAGGCGGCGCTGGTCGTACTCGAAGCCGTGTCGAGCGATTCCGAAGGCCCGCTGTTCACTAACCGTTTCAGCCTCTTCCTTCGCGGTGAAGGGGGATTCGGCGGCGAATCCGGACCGAAGGCCGGCAACAAGCCGCCCGACCGCGCGCCCGACGGTGTCGTCGAGGTTCCGACCTTGCCGCAGCAGGCACTCATCTATCGCCTGTCGGGCGACAAGAATCCGCTACACGCCGATCCGGAGTTCGCAGCCATGGCCGGTTTCGACAAACCGATCATTCACGGACTGTGCTCCTACGGCGTGGTGTGCAAAGCAATCGTAGACAACGCGCTCGACGGCGATACAGAGAAAGTCGCGGGCTACCGAGCGCGCTTCGCGGGCGTCGGCTTCCCGGGCGAGACCTACGTCGTTTCGTACTGGAAAGAAGGCGATAAGATCTTGCTCGAAGCAAAGAGCAAAGAGCGCGATGCGATCATCATTTCTAACGCGGCGGTAACCGTTCGCAGCTAGCAGTTAACTGTGTTTCGCCGACGGGGTCCGGCGACGCACCCTAGGGCGCTTTTATGCCGTTGGCTTCCAGGTACGGCGCGCGCGTGGCTCAATCCGTAGCGACAGCGCCGGCGATCGCCGTGAGCAGCGCGTAGCGCATGACTTCAGCCGCCCGCTGCGAGCTCAGCCCTTGATCGGTGCGCAGACGGTCCCAGGTCTCGAACGAGGCAGTCGCGTCGAGCATCTCAATGAGCTCGGGCGGACGGCCCTCGAGCTCATTGACCAAGGTCTTTTCGAGCTGGTCACGATGCCATTCATCAAGATGGCTGTGCCCGGTGCGAATGGCGGTAGACCGGCTGCGAAAGACCCGCGCCGATCGCCTGAACGGCGCAACCTTTTCGTAGACCACCACGCGGCGATCGACGAGCTGTACGACTCGCTCGTTGAGGCTGCCGAGTATCGGACTGATATCGGCCAGAGGCGCGATCTCGTCTTCTACGCGCTCGGTGATGGCACGAAACAAGCCATCGAGATCCTCGAAATGACGAAAGACCGAACGGACACCGACGCCGGCCGCTGCGGCGACCCGGTCGGCTGTGGGTGAGAGGTCGCCGGCGCGCACCAAGCCTACGGCTGCTTCGACGATGGCGTCGCGATTGCGCGCACCGCGCGCAACGCGACCGTCGATCGGCCTTTCTTGAAACTCTTTCCGCACGCCTACAGTCATCTTACTTGCGACCCGCAAAGTCCGGCTTACACCTGCTCCATCAGCGAATCGTAGAAATCGACAATGCTCTGCCGCTCTTTCTCAGGCCTGTCGAGATGCGCTATCGCCGCACGCGGGTGCTGATTCATCTGACCGGTAAGCATGTAAGAGAGATCGAATCCCCACGCCATCGACGCCCGCAAAGGATCAATGTGGCTGCCGATACAGTCGAGGATCGGTCGCAATCGATAGCGAGGGTTCTTCAGAAACCCGATCAGCAACTCGATCGGACAGTTGCCCGCGCCGCGCCCGAGTCCGCTGCAGGTCGCGTCGAGATAGTTGGCGCCGTTGATGATCGCCTCGATGGTATTCGCATACGCGAGCTGCTGGTTGTTGTGCGCGTGGATACCAACCTCTTTGCCCGCACCGCGCGCAGTCTCGACGTATTTGGTCGTGAGCTTACGAACGTCTTCGGTGTAGAACGAACCGAAGCTATCGACGAGATAGATCACGCTCGCGGGCGTATCGGCAAGAAGCGCCAGCGCCTCATCGAGGTCACTCTCAGCCACCGTCGACACCGCCATGATGTTGATGCCGACCTCGTAGCCAAGCTTGTGTGCGTGCTCGAGCATGTCGATCGCCACCGGCAACTGGTGGATGTAGGTCGCAACTCGGATGAGATCGAGCACGGACTCATTCGCGGGCAAGAGATCGTCCTTGTAGTCGCTCTTCTCGGCGTCAGCCATCGCGGAGAGCTTCAGATCGGTTGGATTATCCCCAACGATGCGACGCATGTCTTCTTCATCGCAATGCTTCCACGGGCCGAACTTCTCTTTCGGGAACTGCTTGACCGAGTTCTTGTAACCCAACTCCATGTAGTCGACGCCGGCGGCAACGCAGGTGTCGTAGACACCTTTGACGACGGAATCGTCAAAGCGGTGGTTGTTCATCAAACCACCGTCCCGGATGGTGCAGTCGAGCACCTTGATCTCGGGCCGGAATGTCATCCATGTGCCCTTCTCGTGGCCGGAGTTCTGGCTGCGCTTGTCGCTCATGTTGTGGGAATCAGCTCCTAGTGTTGTGCCTAATCGCTATGCGAAAACACAGGCTTAGACGGGTTTAAGCAGGTTTAGGTCAGACCGACTGGCGCAGCAAGGCACCGTCAGGAGGCACGGATACCCGGTCGGGGCGACTGAGCGTCGCCCGCCCGACTATGAACGCGTGGACGCATGCGTACGGTACGCTTCAACCAAAGCCGAAACCTTGGCCGCGATTTCGTCCATACGCCGCTCGGCGAGGAGGGACGCGGCAAATACGCTGCCACCGAAGGCCACCGCGTCGGCTCCCGCGGCCAAGAATTCGGCCATATTGGCAGCGCCTACGCCGCCGCACGCGAGCAATTCGATGTCGTCGAACGGTCCCTTCACCTCGCGAAAATACTGAGGGCCAAAGAAATTCGCCGGGAAAACCTTCACCATCGTTGCCCCTGCAAGCCACGCGTCGTGGATCTCCTGGGGGGTAAGCGCACCGGGAAAAACCGGTATCTCCCGTCGCCGGGCTTCGACCACCACGTCACGTACAAGCGTCGGCAGGACCACGAAACCGGCGCCGGCAGACAACGCGGCATCGAGTCTCTCGGCGGTGATCACCGTGCCCGCGCCAACCATCAGCCGGTCGCCGGCAACCTCCCCAGCACGTTGGATCATCGCGGCCGCATCCGGCGTGTTCATGGCGATCTCGAGCGTTTCCAATCCGGCCGCGATCAGCGTTTCGACCAGCGGCTCGACGACGTCGACGTCACCACCGCGCAAAATACCCATCACCGGCAATCGCTTGAATCGTGCTACATCCATCGAACCGCAACAGTGCTGGCTGCCAACGCCTGAGTCCACCAGCCGCCATGCGGGCGCGACAAAAGGCTAAGATGCCCTCGCTTGCTTAGTCAGTGCGATCATCAACGCTCCACCGACGACCATGAAGGCACCGACCACCCCGACCCACGTTATCGGCTCGGGCGCTAGCAGTGAGGGGGCCACCCGTCGAACGAGCGGAATCACGGCCAGCGTGCACAGCGGAACGATCGCGAGCACCGCACTCACTCGCGATGCTTCAAGGTGGCTCAGCGCTTCGGCGAACGTGCCATACGCAATGAGCATGTTGGCCACACAGAACAAGAGCGCCCCCAACTGGGCCGTGGTCAGCGCGGAAATGCTCGCGAAGTCGGCCAGCGGCGCGAAAATCACTGCGCCGCCCACGTAGATACAGACCATGACCGACGGCGAACTCATGGCGTTGAGCAGCTGCTTTTGCGCAAGGCCGTAGGCCGCCCAAGCCACCGCCGCCGCGACGATGCAGAGAATCCCGGCATAAAACGACGAGAAATCAGCCAGTAGGTTCGCGATCTGATCGCGCGAGAATACGAGCAGGCCGAGCACCATGGTGATAAGCCCGAACCATTGGAGAAGACCGAAATGTTCCTTGAAAACCCAGATCCCGCCAACGGCCAACAGGACGGGCGCTATCTGAATTACCACCTGCGCCGTCGACGCGTTCGTGCGATCGAGACCGACCACGTAGAGCCCGTAGTTGGCGGATAAGCAGCCTACCGCGATCGCGAGCAGCACCCATGCCGATCGGTCGAGACCGCGCAGGTCAGGCAGTTCGCCGCGCATGGCAAGAAAACTGCTCAGCAGCACGCCGGCGGCTGCGAATCGGTACCAAGTCAGCGTAAGAGCGTCCATGCCACTCAGTACGATCTTCAGTGCAATCGGCAACACCGCCCACAACGCCACGGTAACGAGCACGAGGGCGAGACCGAGCCGCGTGCGACCACTGGTCTGATGCAGCGTCCGGCTCCCCGCTGTTCTGGAATCGGCGGCGTGTGTGATCGGCGCTACCGTGCCGCCGCCACCGGGCGATGACGCTTGTGTGCCGTCAAAAGGCTCTTCGGATGAAGCGGTGCGTGGTTCGTCGGTCATGGGCTGGAAGCAGGGATGCGCAAGTATCCGCCCGGCAACCGCTGCCCGCAACCGAACCCGCGATGATGATACCTCAGTCATGACTCTGCACGATTCTCTGGCGATCGACGCCACGGCGCGCTAGCGTGCTCGACTCGATGGTCGGCGAACCGAATCACCCTAGCGAAGCCGAGGCTCAGACCCAGCCCGACACCGGTTCCAGTTCTCTCGATCTCGACGCCGGCCTCGCTCTGCTCGGCTACGAGGGCTTTCGCCCCGGCCAGCGCGAAGCCATAGAGACGCTTCTCGAACATAACCGCATGCTTCTGGTCGCACCGACGGGCGGCGGCAAAAGCCTCACGTATCAGCTACCTGCAGCACTTTTGCCCGGCACAACACTGATCATCTCGCCGCTGGTCTCCCTGATGCTCGATCAGGTAGACGCGCTCTCTGAGCGTGGTATCGCCGCCACCTATCTCGCCGCCACACTCGGCGCCGACGAGCTCAAGACGCGCATGCGGGAACTCGGCCAGCGTCGCTTCAAGATTGTTTACGTCGCTCCGGAGCGACTCGCCTTCGCAGGCTTTCGCTCGTTGCTGCGCTCGCTCGACTGCCCGCTCATCGCGGTCGACGAGGCACATTGCATCGCCGAATGGGGGCATGACTTCAGACCCGAGTACATGCGGATCGGCGCTATGATTTCAGAGTTCCCCGAGGCACGCGTCCTCGCCTGCACGGCAACCGCTACCCCCATCGTGCGCGATGAGATCCTCGCACGACTCGGGCTCGATGCCGATGCCCCGCAGCTGATCCACGGCTTCGCGCGGCCCAACCTGGCGCTTCGGGTCGCAGAGGTACGCTCGCGCCGCGACCGAGAAAAGCGGCTGGATCTCGCGCTGGCCGAAATGCTCGGCGAGCCCGGCGCCGGGCGCGGAACGGCGATCGTATACTCGCCGACGCGCAAACTGAGCGAAGAAGAAGCCGCGCGTTTAGCCAAGGTCGGCTGGAAGGCAGTGGCCTATCACGCCGGACTGAGCGGCGAGCGACGCGACAAAGCACAGCGCGAGTTTCTCGAAGGACGCGCCGATATCGTGGTCGCGACCAACGCATTCGGCATGGGCATCGATCGAGCCGACGTGCGCCTGGTCGCGCATCTCGCCCCACCCGGTTCCGTCGAGGCGTACTACCAAGAGGTGGGTCGCGCCGGTCGAGACGGTGAAGACGCCGTAGGATTACTCGCGATCGCCTCGGGCGACATGCCCATGCGCCGCCACTTGATCGAAATGGACGTTGACGGCCGCACCCCCGATCCCGAACAGGTTCGTCACCGCTGGAACCTCTTTCTCGAACTCATGCGCTGGGCAGAGGGTGGGAGCTGCCGCCACGATGCCATCCTGCGCTACTTCGGTGACGAAGAGGAAACACTCGCCGGTTGCGGTCGATGCGACAACTGCACCAGTCTCGACGACGGCAGCGGCGCCGACCCCGAAGAAACCGCCCTCATCGTGCGCAAGGCTTTGAGTGCCGTGGCACGCATTCACGGACGGTTCGGCCTGCAGGCGGCCGCAAAACTGCTACGCGGTACCGACGATCCACGGCTGAGTGCCGCCGGCCTCACCGATACGAAGACATTCGGCATTCTCTCAGACCGCAGCGACGACTGGCTCGTACGGTTACTGCGACGCTGCGTGACCGCCGGATGGGTCGACTTTCACGGAGGCGACCGTCCTGTGGTAATTCTCACGGAAGAAGGCGCTGCGGTGATGCAAGACAAGCATCCTGCGCGCATCCTTCTTCCGTCGGAACGCAGCGCAACCGACAAGCTCGCAACCGGCTCTCGCGTACGCGCAAAATCGACGATCTCCTACGACGACCTCGACGAATCGGGTCGCAACCTATTCGAAGCGCTGCGCAAGTACCGCCTCAACCTCGCTCGATCGCAGAGCGTAGCGCCCTATGTCATCGCCAGCGATCGCGCACTCAGAGACATCGCGTTGCTCAAGCCGCGCACGCTCGACGAACTCGGACTTGCCCACGGCATCGGACCGAGCAAGGCCCAGAAATACGGCCGCGGCCTACTCGAGGTCGTATCGGACCACCTGTAGGTACGCTTCGCTTAGAAAAACTCTGTTGACGATGCCCCGGTGCGACTCGTATGGTTCGTACAACGCTGGGGAGTGCGTTGACGCGCGCCGGAACAACCGCGCAGTCGCCGCTCCAGGCCTCTCCTAGCATCGGATCTAGCCGTCTAGGAGGGGCTCGACATGAGGCAATGGCGCCGCGTTTTCCATTTCATCATCTCTACCTCGTTCGTTTTCGTACTCGCACCGAGGGAGAGCCTCGCTGTCATACTCTGCAACAATCTGACCGGGACACCACCGCCTAACGTGGGCTATCCGCAGGTGTATTCTGACTTCAGGTACATTGCGGGCGCCGGCGGCGGCGACGACAAGATCAAGACAAAGAAAGGCGGCTTCAACTTTCTCGGTTTCGATCCGGTGAACACGCATGACGTGATCGTCACGATCTATGACACAGTGACCGAACTGCAGCTCTTCTCGGTAAACATGTTCTCCGGCACCGGCACCTATTGGCAGCAGCCCAATGTGAAGACGTTCAAGTACAGAGATCCACTGTCGATCTTCGGCGTGAAGAAGGCGTTGATTAAGCGGTCGATATTCACGCCGAATAGCCACGTACTTCGCAACATCGTAGGTAAGAACGTCGCCTATACAAACGTGCCGTTTCCTAACTTGAACGGCAAAACCTTCGTACTCGAGTTGGTCGACAACTCCGGAGTCGGCATTTGTATCGGCACCGACATGCCGTACTGCACAACCACGACTAACCGCCAAAGGTGCAGTCCCTAGCGTTTCCTCGGTCTCTAGCGGACCGTGGAAAGAGGGCCGAATGCGGGCCAATGGGCTGGGTCCGCATTCGGCTCTCACTACTCGAGCCTGTTACTAGGCGCGTCACGTAGCTTCTACAACGCCGTCGCAATTCGGGCCGCCTCTAGAAGGCCTTCTTGAAGATAACGTGGGCCGTTCGAGTCGCCGACAATCTCGACCTGACTGACCGCCCGGCTGAGCGCGACCGCAATCGCAGACGGCTGCGCACGCTCTATCACGACAACGGTATCGGTCTCGATGCGTACGGCGTCGCTCGTATTGAGTGCTCCCGACGATAGATGATCGACCTGAGTTTCGAGCGCTAGCTCGGCACCTGCACGGCGCAATCGGTCGAGCAGCCGCCAGCGACGCGGAGTCGCCATCTCGGGTGCCCAATACGCGCCCGGACCGAGGAGCGTCACCGCCGCACCGTTGCCGGCGAGATGCTCGGCCACGGAGAACGCGATCATGTCGTCGCCGACGAGCACGATGCGGCGTCCGTCGAGCGATCGACCAAGCAGCTCGCCGAGATTGTCCAGGCCCAGTACGGCTGGGGCGTCTTCGACGTCGGCACCTTCGAGCACGGGCACGCAGCGAACGCCGCCAACAGCGACGACAGCCGCATCAGGTGCCAACTGACCGAGTGCTTCGGCATCGATGTACGTACCCAGCGACACTTCGATGTCGGCATTCTCGACCTGGCCGACGAGATACTCGATCCAGCGTCGCGTATCGTCGCTTACGCGGGCGGCGAGGCGCCCGAGTCCGCCGAGCCGGTCGTTCTTCTCGAAGAGCCGTACACGATGACCGCGCGCGGCCGCGATGCGTGCTGTCTCGAGACCGGTGGGGCCGCCGCCCACGACGACTATGTCGCGCGGCGTCGCGGCCGGCTGTAGTTCCAACTCCGCCTCGCCTTCTCGACCCATCCAAGCATTTACGGTGCAGCGCGCGGCGCGACGCAGAAATACATTGCCGACGCATGAGTACGAGTAGAGACAGGGGCGCACGTCTTCGCCGTTTCCCGACAGAAGCTTGTTCGGCAGATCGGGGTCGGCCAGCAACTTGCGCCCCATGGCGATGAAATCGGCATGGCCGTCGGCAAGCGCTTGTTCGCCGCGTTCGGGCTCGAGGCGCCCGACCGCGATGACCGGCACCGTAATACGCGCCTTTACTCCGGCGGCGAGATCGAGATAACCGGCCGTTTCGTGCACCAGAGGAGCCACCGTAAACGCTGCGCCCAAAGTCGGGTTCGCGTAGGCACTGACATGCACGGCGTCCAAGCCCGCATCCGTCGCGATCTCGGCCGTGCGCTGCGCATCGTCGGGCGTAATCCCACCGTCGATGCCGAGTTCAGCGCCGTCGATACGACACCAGACGGGATAGTCCGCGCCGACTCGGTCGCGAACCGCATGGATGGTCTCGACCAACATGCGCGCACGATTTTCAATTGCACCCCCGTATTCATCGTCACGCAGATTGCTGGCTGGAGACAGAAACGCCTGCAGCATGTAACCGTGGCCGGCGTGCAGTTCGACACCGTCGACACCGGCGCGCTTCGCGCGATCGGCCGCGGCAGCGTAGTGATCGACCACCGTCGCAATGTCTTCGTGGGTCATCTCATGAAACGAAAGCCCTGCGCCCGGCTGCATCAGTGCGGAGGTCGCGTCGGTTAGTTCCTCCGGCGTAAGGTTGTCGTAGAGATCTCCGCCCTTCAGAGGCCGCTTCGACGGCACCCACAACGGCCTGCCTGCAGCGATGTCTTGCACCGCAACTTTCGACCCGTGATGCAGCTGAACCGCCAAACGCGCACCATGCGCGTGCACGCGTGCGGCCAACTCGCGCCAGTCGGAAAGAAAGACATCGTCGGAGATAGCCGCTTGGTTGGGATTGCTGGCACCGTGCGGCCACATGATGGAAGCCACGCCCGCAATGATCATCGCCGCGCCACCGCGTGCGCGCGCTTCGTAGTAACGAATGATGGCCTCGCCCAGGTGCCCGTCGTCACGCTCTTGGTTGGTCCCCATCGGCGTCATGACAATGCGGTTGCGCAACTCGAGCGAGCCGATGCGGCCGGGAGAGAACAGATGCGGAAAGTCCGCCGATACTTCGGTGCTCACGGCCATCGGCGCATACTACCAAAAGGCAAAGCTCGGCAAAGAAGCCGACGCGCAGCTATCGGGCGCCCGAGGTGTGATCGAAATAGGCAACGTCGTAGTCGCTGGTGTTGAAATAGCGAATACGCGCGCGGTACTCGCTCGCGAACCCGGGATACAGTGCGTGGTTACTGCCGTCTTCGCTGAGATACCAGCTCTTACAGCCCGACTGCCAAACCGTGTATTTCATACGCCCTTGTAGACGTTTGTTGTACCGGTCCTGCACGTCCTGCTTGACGCTCACGAAGCGGATGCGCTGCGAAATGAGCTTCCTGATGGCCTGCGCTATGTAACGAATCTGGGCTTCGGTGTAGATGAGAATCGAGGTATGGCCAGGGCCTGTATTCGGGCCCATCGTGACAAACCAGTTCGGAAATCCGGCTATCGCGACGCCCTTGTAAGCAACGGCCCCATCGCGCCATGCCTCTTCGATTTTCAAGCCGTCCAAACCGGTGATCTCGATCGACGGCGTAGTGATCGCCACATCGAACCCGGTTGCGTAGACGATGGCATCGAACTCGTGCGAAGTTCCGTCGTTCGTCACGACACCCGACGGCGTGATCTCACGAATACCCTCCGTTACGAGCGAGACGTTGTCGCGCTCGTAGGTCGAGAGATAGTCGTCCGATATCAGCATCCGTTTGCAGCCGAACTGATAATTGGGGCGCAACTTCTCACGCAACTCGGGCGAGGAAATGCTTCTCTCGAGATGCTTCTCGCCTACTTTCTCGGCTACCCGAGACAACCGCGGGGCGTCGAGCATGATCATCGGGCCCATGAGCTCGCTGAATAGAAACTGCGCCCACCGCAGCAGGCGCATCAGAAACGGACGCCGGCGAAAGCGCTGCTTTACGACTTCGCTAATGGCTCTATCGCCGCGCGGCATCACCCATGCAGGCGTGCGCTGGAATACGGTCAATTTTTCGACCTGTGGCGCGACTGCTGGAATAACCTGTACCGCGCTGGCACCCGTGCCGATTACGCCCACCCGCTTACCCGCGAGATCGTAGTCATGATTCCAACGCGCGGTGTGGATCTGTTCGCCGGCGAAAGATTCGAGGCCCTTTATGTCCGGGTACGACGGGTCGATAAGTCCTCCCATTGCCGACACGACAGCACGCGCGCGAAACTTCTCACCCCCGTCAATCGTCAGCGTCCAGATACCGTCTCTTTCATCGAAAGCCGCCGCGGCAATCGGTGTGTTCAAACGTAAGTGTGGACGAAGAGCGTACTTGTCGACGATCCGCAGTAGGTACTGCTGAATCTCTCCTGACTCCGCGAACATGTTGGACCAATCCGGGTTTGGTTCGAACGAGTACGAATACACGTGCGACGGCACATCGCAGGCCGCACCGGGATAAGTGTTGTCGCGCCAGGTGCCGCCAATTTCGCCCGCGCGCTCGAAGATCGTGAACGATTCGATGCCGGCTTTCTTGAGAGCGATGGCCGCGCCGATACCGGAAAAACCGCTGCCGATAATCGCTATCGGGAAATCGGGACTGCCCGGGAGGTTGGCGCCTCGGCCGTTGGTCGTACTGTGCTGCATCGAAAATCCGTGTGCGCTAATGCTTGGCGAGACGACCGATTTTTACAAGAGAACGCGCCCGGCCTCGGTCGAGCACGGGATGAGCGTAGGAAGCAGCGACTAGCCCTCGTAGACGATGAACTCGAGTAAATTATCATCGGGGTCGCGTATGTAAACGCTCGTGCCCGGACCACGCGCACCCTCTAGTTCAAAGGGACCGGCAACAATCGGTGCGCCGGCGGACTCGAGCAGCTCGGCCAACGCCACCGAGCCGCCTTCCCATACGAAGCAAAGATCGCCGCAGCCCGGAACCGATGTAGGCCCGCGCAAACCGAAGTCCGGGTTCTTCCACATCGCCTCGGTATGAAAGTTGATCTTTTGCGTACCGAAGAAGATCGAGAAAAACGGCATATCGGAGCTTCGCCATTCTTCGACGTCGGGTACGCGAAAGCCGAGGCGTCCGTAGAACGCAAGGAGCGTCTCGGGCGCACTGGTCGGAAGCGCGATATGGTCGAATCCTGCAATCGGCATGTTGCGTATCCTCCGCGGTAACAACCGCTACGTAAAGCGCTCCGTCTCGCGCACGCGCACGCGCACGGACCGTGATATAGCACGTTGAGATCATGCGAATCGCCGCAACCAAAGTACTCGCCCGGGCAGTAGGCATCGGCGCACAAACGCTAGAGGTCCAATAAACCAGGGGCTGGGATCACGCTCCGTATCCTGTTAGAAAATCCTTATGAAGATCTCGATCACCTACTGCGGTCGTTGAAACTATCTACCGCAGGCCACCAGTTTGGCGGCCGAAATTTCCGACAAGTTCGATGTCGACGCGGAGCTCATCGAGGGCGGCAAAGGCATCTTCGACGTCGTCGTTGACGGCAACATGATCTTCTCCAAGTTCGACGTGGATCGATTCCCCGACGACGGAGAGATCTCAGCGGCGCTCGCCGCGCTGGCCGGGTAAATTGCACCTGCCCGGGGCGCCTCCGGGCAGCGCCATTGCCGCCGCAGGCCGTGTAAGCTAAGTCAGTTCGCCATGGAAGTCGTCAAGAAGACCAAAGAACACATCATCCTGAAAAAGCGTTCCGGCCGATACGGCGTGCGCACCCCGAAGGGGCAATGGATCAACGGCGACGACAAGCTCGCCGTACTGGCCGAGGCGGGCCTAGCCGTCAAGCCCGTAAAGAAGGCCCCGCCGCCCGAAGAGCCTGCAGCCGAAGCCGCTCCCGAGGGCGAGGCAGAAGCAGCAGCCGAAGAAGCCCCCGCCGAAGAATCGAGCGAGTAACGCTCAGCCGGTTGCCGGGGCCGGTGCGATCGTGACGGGGATTCCGTTCACGGCTTGGTTGCCCGAGATTTCGTCCACGAACTCACCGGGAGCAAGAATGTTGTTGTTCACCCCTGCATGTTCGCGGGCGACGGCAACGCGAATACCCGGCGTGTCGTGCCCCCAGCCGTGCGGCAGCGACACAACCCCGGGCATCATCTCATCGCTTATTTCCACCGGTGCGACAATCGCACCGGCTTCCGAGCGCACTTCGACTTTCGCGCCGTCGGCCACGCCGTAACGAGAAGCATCGTCAGGATGCACGAGCAGCGTGCAACGGTCTCGGCCGCTCACCAGCGACGGCACGTTGTGCATCCAAGAATTGTTCGAGCGCAGGTGGCGGCGACTCACCAACAACAGATCGGCCTCGTCCCGCCCGATGCGCCCGCGCAATCGATCGAGATCGGCGGTGATATACTCAGGCGCGAGTTCGACCTTGCCCGACGGCGTCGCCAGTACCTCGTCGATCCGAGGGATCATCGGCCCCATGTTAATGCCGTGTGGCGCCGCTTCGAAATCCGCCAATGTCAGGCCGTCGGGATTGGCCCCGAAGTGATCGCCGAACGGGCCGGTGCGAATCTGAAAATCCAGTATGCGAATCGGTCCCCCCTCTTCGCGACACTTGGGAATGATCTCTTGCGCGTCTCGCCCTTCGAGCGCGAAACCGGGCATCTGGGTCAGTGCGTCGACCAAACCGTGGAAAAATAGATCGTCGAGTGCCTTGGCATCGACTTCTTCGGGGCTCTGCCCCATGCAGAAGCCCGCCAGGATGAGCATGATCTCCCATTCCTGCGGGCGATCGGTGTCGGGGAAAATGGGCGGCGAGTAATTGCCCGCGCTGGCCACGGCCCAACTCCAGATGATGTCATCGTAGTGCGGGATCTCGAGCGCCGACATCCCGGGCAGGATCACGTCGGCATTCGAACTGGTTTCGTTGATCCAGTTGTCGAGCGACACGAGACACTCGAGCATCGGCAACGCTTGTTGCAGCTTGCCGGCATCGGGCGCACTGATCGCCGGATTACCCGCAATCGTCATGAGACCTTTGAGCTGACCTTCGCCTGGGGTTGCGATCTCTTCGGCCATACACGACACCGGGAACTGACCGAACACTTCGGGCGCACCGCGCACGCGGCTCTTGTAGCGTCCGAACTCGAAGCCGTTTTCGTACTCGGGGTTCGGCAGCATGGTGATCGACCAAGCGATCGGGTTTCCGAACATCGAACCACCTTCGCGATCCAGATTTCCGGTCAAGACGTTGAGCGCATCGACGAGCCATGAAGCCAGCGTTCCGAACTCTTGGTTGCAAGTGCCAATGCGGCCGTACACGGCTCCACGCTCGGCCGCCGCAAGTTCTCGCGCGAGCTCCCGGATTCGATCGGCGGGAATCGCGCACGATTCGGCGACCAACTCGGGTGTAAACGGTTTGCAGAGGTTTTCAATGTCGTCGACGCCGTTGACCTTCCCCTCGAGATGGGCGAGGTCGACGAGGTCTTCGGCGAACAGCACGTTGACCATCGCCATGAGCAACGCAGCGTCGGTTCCCGGTCGAATCGGCAGCCATTCATCAGCGTATTTTACTGTTCCAGTGCGACGTGGGTCGATGACGACGACCTTGCCGCCGCGCTTGCCGACCTCGCGAAGCCGCCCACACACATCGGGCGCGGCCAGCAGGCTGCCCTGCGACGCGTGTGGGTTCGCACCCATGACGATGACAAAATCACTGCGATCGAGATCGACCGTAGGGATCGTCCACATGCCTCCGAACATGAGCGCGGCCGATACGTTCTTCGGCCATTGGTCGACGGTGCCGGCCGAGTAACCGACCGTAAGGCCCGACAACGCCACAAGCGGCGCGACGTATTTAGCGAGCGAGATATTGTGCGCGATCGGGTTTCCGTAGTAGATGCCCATCGCATCCATGCCGTGGGTGTCGATCACGCCGCGAATCTTGTCGTGCGCGACGCGCAGCGCCTCGTCCCAACTGACCTCGACGAACTCGCCGTCGCGTTTGACCACCGGCGCCCGCAGTCGGTCGGGATCCTCGTGCATATAGCCCAGCGTGGTGCCCTTCGGGCAAATGTAGCCCTTGCTCCAAACGTCTTCGTCGTCGGGAACGATTTTGGTTACGCGTTCGTTCTCGACGGTAACCTTCAGGCCACACATGGCCTCGCACAATGGGCAGGTGCGGATGTGGGTGGTTTCACTCATTTCGGCGCTCTCCAGTCGGTGTCGTTCCGCTCAACGCAACCCAATAGGAGTAGCTAATAGGGAGTGGTGTCGCCAGCGCGAAGCGCGGTGCCGAATTGGAGGATTGCCGGCTACGCGGCGTCGGGGTCCCAGTCAACCGTCGAAGTAAAGTAGACTGACGTCCTACGATCGACGAAATTCTCTTCGTCGGTCTGCGCGCCGGCACCCGAGTCGTCTTTCACCACCGCGTCAATGAAATCCTCGATCGACGTCAGATGCAGTTCCGAGACGCTATCGACGCCCCACACGCCCAGTCCGGCCGCCTGGGCAAGGCTGCGCGATGCGACGGGGTCGACGTAGAACTGAACGTAGCTGAGAATGCCGGGCGTCTTCACGCCGAACTGCGAATGAATCTCACGATAGCGCTTCGTATAAGCCTCGTGATCGAACTCGGCGTTGCGCCGCATCAAGTACTGATAGCGCACCAGCGCAGGCTCGCACTCGATGAACGCATGATCGTCTCCCACCAACGCCGTCGATAGGTCTGCGTGGACCAACGAACCGATTCGCTCGCTGAAACCCTCGAGCGGCGCCGATACAGCGTCGACCGACTCTCCGCGGATTTCGATCGTAGCCGCGTAGTTGTTGCGTTTGCCCAGAGGGTCGTTGTCGAGAGCAGTGAGAAAGTTCACGGCCTCGACGCCGCCCTCTTTCTCTGCGCGCAGCCGCGCGACTTCGCCGCGCAGTCGCTCCGACAGCGCGGCCTTGGCCTTGTGACGTCCAACAAGATGCACCAAAGCTTTCGACATGGTTCTGTCCCCCTCCCCCATGAACCCGGCTAATCGTGCGGATGCACGATCATGCGTGCGTGTTGCTCGGGATCGGTCGCTTCATCGAATGCGGAGACCGACTGCTCGATGCCCGCGTGTCCCGTTATCCACGAGGCTACATCGATCCGCCCGTCCGAGATGGCTTCCAAGGCACCATCGAAATCGGCTGCGATGGGAATGCCGCCGAACTGCACGTTGATGGCTTTCGAGTGGGCCGCCGCACCGAACACGGGATCGGGTTCCAAACAAACACCGGCAACGATCACGCGCGCATTCCAGGGGGCCGCCTCGAGGATTGCACCCAAAGTGCCGGGTACACCCACGCATTCGAACACCACCGCAGCGGCCGATTTGGTCGAAGCGGCGGCCTCGGTCCACGCGCGCATGGGCGATTGCTCGGCCGGGTCCACCACGACGTGGGCACCCATCTGTTCGGCAAGCGCGCGCTTCATCGGCGCGTAGTCGGCCGCGACTATCGGCGAAACACCCGCGTCGCGCAGTACCGCGATCATGCCCAGGCCGATCGCACCGCAACCGATGACGAGTGGCACATCGTGGGGCCGCATGCGCGCGATGCGCACGTACTCAAAGCCCACAGACAACGGTTCGGTCAATGCCGCCGCGTCGGTCGGTACGTCTGCGGGGACGGCCCGCAGCATATCGCGCCCGAGCAACATGTACTGGCTGAAACCGCCCGGATACACGTTGTCGTAGCCGAGCACCGTGAAGCCGCGATCGTGAAAGAGCTGCGGCATCGAGGTCACGCGAGAACCCACCGCCAGCTCGCCGCTGGTATCGGGCCCATAGTCGACGATTTCTCCGCAGTACTCGTGGCCCATCACGAGGTCGCTCTTGGTATCCATGTCGAAGGGCCCGCCGAATTCACGCGACCACTTCGCTAGCCGATCGCCGTGCGAACGAAGATGGATGTCCGATGCACAGACACCGCAGGCCAACGTGCGCACAAGCACCTGCCCTTTCTCGGGTACGGGATCGGCCATCTCGTCTACCCGGAGAACGCCGTCGTTCATGATCATTGCGCGCATCGCTTCAATGCTCCGGTGTCAGAAAGCCCGATAACGCCGCTTTACGTGCTCTTGACGCGCGGCAATCAAACGGCTGCGCTCCTCACGCGTCACGCGTTTGGTGTCCGGCGGCAAGTGCGCATCGACCGCGCCGAACGCTACCTTTGTTGCTTTGATTGTCGGCCAGCGGTCCTCGGGCGGTGTCGTCGAGTAGGCCCAGCGGGGCGACATGAAGCCTTCGCGATGACCGGTGGTGTCGAGCCAGTTGGCCACGCCGGGATCTCGGTGGGCAATGACGAATCGAATGGCCCCATCGTCGTCGCGGGTCGCTTGAAAGCCGTTGAGGCTCGACTGATGATTCGCGTAGTCGAGCGACTCGCCCCACAGGTTCGACATGGAGAACCCAATGTATTCCGGCTCGATCTCAAAACACGATTCGATCACCAACGCTTCGTCTTCTTCGAGCTCGAAGACCCCGCCCGCGTAGATGTTCGTGCTCTGACCGCCCCCCGTTGCGGCGGACGCTGCGTTAGGCTTGTTAAATTTGTTGCGCGGCATGAAGCGTTCACCATCGCTGCCGTCACGCTTGCCGTAGGTTTCGAGCAGCACGGTGTAGAATTCGTTCCAGAAGTGCATCTGCCCGCGGACAATCTCGCCGGCCCGTCGTAGCTCTCCGGCCGCTGCCGTGGGGTCGTACGATGCGGGGTGTTCTCCTTCTTTACCGAGCTGGGTGAGCGTCAGGTGGATCGGACGTTCACGCGCCCAGTCGTAAAACAGTTGGCGGCCGCTCACATAGCACGCATATCGGTCGAGGCGGTCGTCGCCGGAATCCGGATGAGCGCGGGCGTTTCGACGCAGCGTCGCGATAAAGTTGCCTTCGTGCCCTTCGGGACGCTCCGGCGCGAGCAACACTTCGAAACTGCCGTCGGCAGCCACCTCTAGGTCCGACGAGTCGAGCTTGCCCGTACCCGCTTTCACCCCCGGCCGCAGTTCCGTCAGGCTCCCGGTATCGCCGGCGATGCAACCGTCGGTCACTTCGAAGATGACGTACTGCGGCGCCAGCAATCCGTCCGTCGCTCGCCTCTCACCGCGCCAATGCGCGTACGAATGGGTGGTGCCGCGCAGCATGTAGCTGTTTCGGCCGTCGAGCGGCGCCATGAAGTAGACGGCGTCGGCGTTTTCAATCGTCCCCTTGTTGATGACCTGGATGGCGTTGCGAAATACCGGGAACTCGGGATCCTCGTGGAACGCGCGCTCAATCGCGCTGTGAAGAAAGCCCATGAGGTAGCGATAGCCTTCGGCCAGATTTCGCGTGTTGGGCGGCGCGGGCATGAGTTCGGGTGAATCGATCGCGTCGCGTGCGGCTTCCAGCTGCGCGATCATCGAATCCCATGCACTGCGCAGTTCGTCGCGCGCGGCGGTATCGGAGGAATCCTTGTTCATGTGACCTTCTCTGTTTCGTGCCCGGTTTCTTGCTCTGGTTGCGGAGCCGTTTGCGGCGGGCCCTCGCCATCCCAACCGAATCGTTCGAAGAGGTCCGATAGTTCAGTGCGAATGGCGTCAGCATCGAGACCGAACTCTTCGAGGCTGTAGGAATGCCCCGACGTGTGTTTGCGTGCGCGCTTTTCTTTGACAGCCAGTACTTCTCGATACCCGTCGCTCATGGTCATGCCGAGTTGTTCGTAGATACTCTCGATCGTCGCGGCGGGATCGGCGGTAAGGTCGCTATATTCGATAATCGCGCTCGGCGTATCCGGATGTCGCTCGAGCACCTCCAGCGGGTACTTGTAGGTGTGAAACGATTGATTGGCCAAGAAGTTGAGGCACTTGTTCACGCGATCGCGATCCCACCTAAGACGTCGCCATCCGCTACCCACCAGCTTTAGAAGACTCGGTATCGTTTCGTAGGGATTGCGCATCGGCACCACGATGCGTGCGTCGGGAAACTCATCGATCAACGCCTGCACGCGGCCGGCGAAAACCGGGTTCTTGCTCAAGTGCACCTTGTCCGTTCCGTTGAGATAGAGCTGGCGTCGGATGCAATCGCGATAGAACCGCATGAGCCGACGGCGTCGGCGCTCGGGCCACTCATCGACGGAGTAGAAATCGAGATCGCCCATGTAGGGCATCTTCGTGATCCAATAGCCGGAAGCGCACGAGTAGTAGAACACCATGTCGTCTTCTTCAGGGATCGTAAGCCCCATCTCGTGGATGCCTTTGAGGCCGGCGTAGCGTTTTTCCTCCCAAGCGCGCACCCGGGTGCCGAGCACTTCACCGAAGTACTTGCGATCGAGCGCCGCGATGCCGCGAATGATTTTCTTCTGCAGCAACGACGGGAAATAGAGCTCGTAGAGCATGAACGAGCTGAAGCGACCGGCGTCCTCGCTCATCAAGCGATGCACAAGCGTGGTACCGCTTCGGGCATGGCCAAGGACGAAAACAGGCGTCTTTATCTCTACCTTGCGAAGACCGGGAAACAAGATCGCGTCGAGAAAGAAGCAGAGCGCATGGAACGTCGAAACAATCGGAACCCATACCAACAACACGGCCAGGTAGTAGCGGCGCGCCATCGGATTCTTCTCGTTCCACGCCAGGCGAATCATGAGCGCGTAGTTGGAGAAGTCGAAATGGAAAAACATGACGCGCTCAGCCGACCACAAGATCGACATCCGCGGGGATCAACGCGTCGCCCAAAACATCTTTGCCATCGAGACTGCGTACGCTGCGCCCTACCGAGTGCAGAATGCGTCGGCTGTAGGCCGCCTGCCCTACATGACGCTCGGTCACGAGTTCCAGAGCCGCTTCGGCCATGGTTTCGATCGGCTCAACCATGTCAGGATTCGCTTTCGCAATATGGCCGACGAAGCGGGCTGTTTCTTGCGTGAGCACGATGGCTACGGGAGCCAGCGTGTTGACGAAGATGCCTTCGGGTGCGAGCTCGTGTGCGAGACCTTGCATGTAGCGATTGAGCGCGGCTTTCGTCGCACCGTAGGGAACAATCACATGTGCCGCCTCCGGTGTGTCGCGATACGGCACCTCGAAGTGCCGCGCGGTCTCGCTGCTGATGCTGAGAATCCAACCGGCGCCTCGCTCGCGCATACCGGGAATTACCTGCTGCGCCAGATCGACCGGAGCGTGCAGGTTCACCTCGATCATCTTGCGGCGGTCTTTCAGCGGAGCCGCGCTCGGCAACCCCCACCGCCCCATCGCCGCGTTGTTGATGAGGATGTCGAGCGGACCAAAACACTGCTCGGCGCGCGCCACCAGGTCGCCTCGCTCTTCGTCCGAGACCAGGTCGGCGGTGACTGCGGCAGCGACGCCACCGCTCGCCTCTATGTCGGCAACCGCTTGTTCGAGCGTCCCCTCGAGTTCACCGTGCTTGCCCATGCGAGACGCGCTGAGCACCACCCGCGCGCCTTCGGCCGCCAGTCGGCGAGCAATCGCACGACCGATGCCGCGACTCGCGCCGGTGATCAATACCGTCTTGCCTGTAACCGCACCGCCATTCATTAGAGTCGCTCTCCGAAACGGCACGCGTATAGGCCGCGGTTGACTCACGCAAACGGGTTGATAGACCCGCTCCCATGTCCGCTTTTCGCGTCTACGCCACAATGGACCAGCGCACGCCGCTCTCGGCCGTGGCCGCACACGCACGCCGCGCCGAAGCACTCGGCTATGACGGCTTGGCAGTCCCCGATGCCGTACACGACGCAATTGCGGCGGCGACCATCGCGCTCGATGCAACCACGCGCCTACGCGTCGCCACCAGCGTACTGGTCGCGTTCCCGCGCAGCCCGATGACGGTGGCCGTTGCCGCTTGGGATCTGCAAGAAATGTCGGGCGGACGTTTCGAACTCGGGCTCGGCTCGCAAGTGCGCGGCAACATCGTAGGGCGCTACAGCACGACGTGGGCGGCTCCGGTACCGCGCATGCGAGAGTATGTCGCCGTGCTGCGTGCGATCTTCGCCTGTTGGCAAGACGACGTACCGCTCACGTTTGAAGGCGAGCACTATCAGATCACGCGCATGCAACCGTTCTTCAAACCCGATCCGATCGAACACCCCGACATTCCGATCTATTTGGGCGGCATGAAGCCGAACATGCTCGCGCTTGCCGGTGAAGTAAGCGACGGCCTAATGACGCACCCCACTAACTCGGCGCCGCGCTACCTACGCGAAACCATCAGACCGCGCATCGCCGCAGGCGCTGCGCGTACAGGGCGCGACGCGGAAAAGATCGGCCTGATGGTCTGTCCTCTTACGATCACCGGGCCGAACGCCGACGTCGTGGCTGCCGAACGCGAACGCACTCGGCAGCTACTGACGTTTCTGTATTCGACGCCTGCCTATTGGCCGAGCCTCGAATTGTTCGGGTGGAAAGACCGCGGCGAAGCGCTTCACGCGCTCACCCGCGAAGGCAAGTGGGACGAGATGGCCGGGATCGTCGACGATGAAATGCTCGCAGCCCTCGCACCCAGCGCCGACTACGCAAACATCGCTCAGGTGCTCGACGATTGGTACGGCGACGTCTGCAACTGGCTTACCTTCCCCATGTCCGACGACGAATCGCACGACGCGGCCACCGCGCGCGTCATCACCGAACTGCAAAGCGCGTAGTCTGCTAGTTCGTGAATGGATCCGCGAAACGAGGATCCGACAAGAACGTCTCGTCGGTCAGTGCAGCGAGAAACGCCAACACCGCAAGCTTCTCTTCGCGGTTTAGGATGAAGCCGACAACGAACTGGCTTTTGAGCGGATTCTCCGACCCGTCGCCGGAATCTGGGCCCGTATCGATCTTTCGGCCGCCGGCCGCGTAGTGATCCAGCACGCCTTCCAGTGTTTCGATGCTGCCGTCGTGCATATACGGCGCGGTGACTGTGATATTGCGCAGTGTCGGCGCCTTGAACGCGCCCATGTCGAGAGGATCGCCCGTAATCTCAAAGGTCCCCCGGTTACTCTCGGGATAGGCCCCTTCCCCGTCTACATTATATAGCCCGGTATTGTGGTAGCTCGATTCGGGCACCGGCATGCCCACGTGATCGATCGAATCGCTAAATGTGAATCCACCGTGGCAGTGGAAGCACTCGAGGCGCTCGGAAAGAAAGAGTTCCATGCCGCGTTTCTCGGTCATGGTCAGCGCGTCCTCGTCACCCGCGATATAGCGGTCGTACTTTGAATCGCCTGAGATCAGCGTGCGCTCGAACGTAGCGATCGCTTTTGTGATGTTCTCCACCGACACCGGATTGCCGGAGTCCGGGAAAGAGCGCGCAAACAGCCGGGCATACTCGGCATCGGCGCTCAGCGCTGCTACGAGTTCCTTTTCTTTGCCCGCGAGCCCCATCTCAACGGGCTCTTCGCCGAACATCGGAATCATCGCCTGATGCTCGAGACGCTCGATCAATGGATTCGCCCAGGTGAGCTTCGGTGCGTAACCGATGTTTGCGAGCGACATCGAGCCGCGGGGCGTTGGCTGACCGGTCACCCCCGACGCTGCGGCTTGGCCATCGGTGAACGCGAGTTCTTGCTGGTGGCAGCTCGAACACGACATAGAAGCGTCGCTCGAAAGCGTCGTGTCGTAAAACAGCCGACGCCCGAGTTCGACTTTGGGAACGGTCAACGGATTGTCAGCAGGAATCACCGGCTGGGCAAAATGGTTTGGCAGCGCCAAGACGTAGGGCTCGGGAGGCGGACTCGTACATGCCGCGACGCCAAGGGCAATCGCAACGAATGGTCCGAGATACCTCATCCGACTTCGCTCACCGGGCAGTGAACACGAGTTGGCTCGCGGCGGGAGCGCCCGATTCGAAATCCAACCCCAGCTGTCTGAATACGGGCACGCAACCGGCCTGCGTTTTCTCGCCCAAACATCCGTAGTTGCCGCCACCCGTTTCGTCGGCACCTGAAGCCACTAGCGCGGCCACATCGAGAACGATCTTTTGCGAAGCCGGATCGAAGTTCTCCAGCGCAACGCGCGTACGGTTCGGGCGCGCGCACGACGAAACGTCGCCGATGCTGCCCTCGCACCCAGTACTCCCCATGTGCAGGCCGTAGGCGCCGCCGTCGGCCGTCTTTCCATCGAGCCGCAGGAACTTGTAGCCCGCCTTCCAGCTCCAATGCATCGAGGTATAGCTGAGCGGCCCGACCGCTTTCGCCGGGTCTGCATGGTTTTGATCGAACGGAACACCGATGCTGAACGCAACGGCCTTCACAGCCGCCGCCGGTTTCTCCAGCACAATCTTCGCGTTGGTCTCGCCCGAGCCGCCGCGACACCGCGCCGTACCATCCTCGAAGTCGAGCAGCGCGACCTCGGCGGTCTGCCAAAACGAATCGTTGATGATCCGGCCGGTCTCGATCGTCCCATCCGTCAGCGTAAGTTCTACGTCGTGCACGAACAGCCGAAGGATTCCCGGGCTTAGCGTCGTGTCGCCGAAAGGAACGGTCGGTGCATCACTGGCACAGCCGTACGCGGCATCTCCGGCGCGTGCCTCGAAAACGATCGACACCGCATCACCGGGCACCGGTGCGGGAGACGGCGCCTTGCTGCACCCGCCCACATACACCGCCGCCAGCAAGCCCAACGTGGTAGCTGTACAGATGCGACATATCGCTGGCCCGTTTATCATTGTGGACGTGCTCCTTCTTCCATTTTTACCGTAACCTCGATTCCTTCGATCACCCGCTTCAAGAGTTCCCAGGAGATCTTCTTGTCGCTCATAGCGTCAAAATCGACATCGTCGAACAGCGTCGACAGTTTCCGCGTAACCGTCGCCGTTGGCGAACCGATGGCGGTGTTCGCTTCGAAGGCCTCGCCGTCGGCCGCGACATCGTGTACGACCCCATTCGCTGAACGGGTTTCGATGCGAAACGGGGTCCACTCCTCAGCCGCCGATGCCTTGCGCTTCCCTTCGACGTACAAACTGACGTCCACCATCTGGTGCCCGGTGGGCAGATTGCCTGCGTCGCGCTCCGCCCGCGCGACCAGGTAGTGGACACGACAAAAGCGCGTCGGCGGCGGCAGTCGGGTGTCGGTCTGGTAACGCCGCGGCTCGGCCAAATCCTCGACGATACCGGGCACGAGCAACGCGGGGTCCATGGTCTCCGACGAGTGGCCTGCGTAGGCAGATCGAACGCCCATCCACGCATCGAGAGCACCTACTACCGGCAACTTGTGGGCAGCGGGGTCGTCGTCGCAAGGAACGAACGTAATGCTGTATGTAGAGAGGTAGCCGACAATCAATTCGACTTCGTAGCCGAGATTGTTGCTTGTGGTCCATCCGCGCCCGCCGGGCGTGGGCACGACGCCGTCGGTGTTCCAGTCCAACGCGTAGCCGACACGATGGGCGCTCGGAGGATCTTCGGTGGGTGCAGGCATGCACCCGATCGCAATCGCGAGCATAAGCGTCGCCAAAAGCCCGAGTCCCTTGCCCACGTGCATGCACGGATTCTACGGAAGATGAGCGGGCGCGTCACCCCCCGCCGTTGCCGTTACTGCGCCCGAGGTCCAAAACAGAGCAGCACTCCCGAAAGAGGTACGCGATGGCAACGATTTCGATACATCCCCCTGATGCCCCGGCGCTCGACATGTTCTACGAAGAACACGGCACCGGCGCCCCAGTCGTCATGATCGGTGGGCTCACCAGTTCGCTCGAAGTCTACCAGCGCCAGGTCGAAGGCCTCAGTCCACGCTATCGAATCATCACGCCCGATAACCGCGGCAGCGGCCGGACGGTCATCATCGAGGACGACGGCGGGCGCGCCATTGAGCGCATGGCAGCCGACGTTCTTACCTTCCTCGACGCGCTCGACCTCGGACGCGTCCATCTGTGCGGCACCTCGATGGGCGGCATGATCGTGCAACAGTTCGCGGTCGCACACCCCGAGCGCCTGCTATCTCTGACAATCGGCTGCTCGCATGGTGGCAGCCCCACGGCAATATCACCCTCAGACGAAACCGTCGGCATCCTTCTCGCCGGCAGCCAAGACGACGCGACGGAAGAAGCATTCCTGGCCAACCAAGAGATGATGTTCGCCCCGGCCTCACTCGGCGAAGATCGCGAGCGCTTTGAGTTCTATCTGCACACCAAGCGCCTGCGCCCGCACTCAGCCGATGAAGTTAGCCGGCGCATGCACGCCATCATCGAGTACGACGTCTGGGACCAACTGCCACAACTCAACATACCCACGCTCGTCATCACCGGCGCAGACGACAATCTCGTGCCGCCGCAGAACTCGGAGCGCCTGGCCGAACGCATTCGGGGTGCGCGCCTCGAAATCCTGCCCGACGCCGGTCACATCTTCTGGATCGAGCAGCCCGAGGCAACGAACCGCGCGCTAAGCGAACACTTCGAACGCGTGGCCTAGAACGCCTTGGATACGCGGCAACGCCGCAGGCGTTACACGCCCCCACTAATTCCAGGGCCTTGCGGCCGCCGGTCGTCGGCCGCGCTTCCAACACGTCCGCTCTATCGGTAGGTATTTGCCGATACCCAATACCAAGGAGGAATTCGATGACGATTGAAGGCGGATGTTATTGCGGAGCCGTGCGATTCACGGTCGAGGGCGACGCTGTCTTTCGCGGCCAGTGCCACTGTCGCGAGTGCCAGTATATTTCAGGCGGGCAGCCCAATATCTTGATGGGTATGCTCGAAACCGGCTTTGCCTACACGAAGAACGAGGCCAAGAAATTTCAGCGCAGCGATCTCGACAACCCCGTCACTCGGGAATTCTGCGCCGACTGCGGCACTCATCTTCTGAGCCGAGCACCCAGCATGCCGGGCGTGGTGTTGCTCAAGATCGGTGCGTTTGATGACCCGAGCGTGTTCAACGGCCCGGATATGGCGATTTTCCTCGTCGATAAGCAGGATTTCCACCACGTCCCCGATGGCATCCCGACCTTCGAGCGGCTGCCCGGCTAGATGTGCTCATGTGGGCAAGCGAGCCGGTCGGCCGGTGGGCTGGCGCCACAGGCGCGACACGTTACAATGGAGATATGATGCTCAAACAACTTACCCTAGTGGCTGCATTGATTGCTGCGCTCGCAGTACCGATGGCGGCCTTCGCAGAAGGAACTGGATCGGCCGCCGGTGATGCGGCTGCCGCGACCGCGAGCACCTACCAGCTCAAAGTCGCGGGCATGACTTGACCGTCCGGTTGCGCCGCGCGTGTTCGCGGCAAACTATCGGACATCGAAGGCGTCGAAAGCGTTGACGTCGATTTCAAGAACAAACTCGTCGACGTGGTGATGGGTGGCGGAGCATCGCTCACGCAAGCCCAATGCCAAGGTGCCTTCGCGGGCACCCCGTACGAAGTCGTCACGTTCGCTCAGAAGTAGTTACAGCGAAGTAGGATCGCACGACGGGAGAACCGCATGAGCGAGAACAATCCTACCGGCCTCACTACTAGGCGTAGCTTTCTTCAGTACCTGGCCATGCTCGCCGTGGGTGGGAAGACGCTCGCCCGCTCGCGCGATGCGCGAGCGGCTGCCGATGCGGCGGTCAATGCCGTCGATCCGCCGTCCGGGTGGCCGGCGATCCCACGCCGCACGCTCGGGCGTACCGGGTTCGAAGCGAGCCGACTCGTATTCGGCTGCGGTGCCGCGCTTTCTCGCCACCCTAACGAACCACTGCTCAACGCGGCGTTCGAAGCCGGGATCAATGTATTCGATGTCGGCAGCAGCACGTTCTACGCCGACGCCGAACGCAACCTGGCGCCGTTTCTCAAAAAGCACCGCGACGAGATTTTCTTGATCTCGAAAGCCATGGTCGGCCTGAACGTCGAACCGAGCGACGACGTCTCGGTCGCACAAACGCGCCAAGCCGCCGCCACCTGGAGCGAGCGACTCGACGAAAGCCTACGTCAACTGCAAGTCGAACGCGTCGATGCCTACTATGTGATGGCCTCGAACCATCCGACCATCATCGGCAGCGAAGAAATTCACGCGGCCTTCGAGAAGGCCAAACAGGCCGGCAAGGTTACGCATCTCGGGCTGAGCACGCATCAGAACGCCGAGAAAGTACTCGAGACCGCGATGGATCGCGGTTGGTACAGTCTCGCAATGACCGCGATCACACCGGGCGGTTGGTACAGTTGGGCCGATAAGGGACTGCTCGACGACGGCAAAGCCATGACGGATCTCGAACCGTTTCTCGCGCGCGTTCGCGCCTCGGGGATCGGCTTGGTCGGCATGAAGGCCGGTCGCTATCTCGCCGGGCGCAAGTACTTCGGCTGGAGCGATCCCGATGCCTTCGACGAATACTACGGCGAAAAGGCGATGGCCGAAAAGCTCTCGGCCTGGCAACGCAGCTACGCCTACGTTCTGGCGCACGGAATGGACATCGTAAACGCCGACATGCAGTCGATGGCCCACCTCAAAGAAAACGTCGTGGCGGTCGCGAACTCGGACCGCGTGTTCGCGTAAGCCGCCGCCCCCTACTTCGTATCAGTCCAGTGCGGGTAGTCGCTTGCGAGTTTGCGAAGCGACCAATGCTTTTCGATCCAGCCAATGAGTTCCGGTTCCAGCGATAGGTCGCGCGTGTTGGCCGGATCGGACAGATCGAACGTGCGCACCGTCGCATCGGGCGCGCGCAATGTGAGCTTGCGGGGGAGAGCGACGGCCACGAGATCCACCGCAACGCCGGTGTAGTGGTTCGAGTTCTTCGCGCCGCGTTCGGTGGCGTAGGCGACGCTGTAGGCATCGGCCATGCGGCGCGCGGCGGTTTTCGTCGACTGCGCGCCGCCGGGATGCTGCCACGTGATGGGAACGCGTAAACCCCATTCGACATTGAGGCGATCTAATTTAGCGACGGCAGCCGCTTGTCCACCCACGTCGGTTTGCGACAGTAAGTATGCCCCCCACATCAAGTAGCCGCGTTCGCGTCGCCGCACGGTCGAGGTAAGCCAGACGTCGGCACCCTGCCCTTCCAGCTGTGCCAACAGCGAACGTATGCGCGCCGCGAGCTCGGTCGACGGGCGCCGGCGCTCCAAAGCCGCCAGGCGCTCCTCACGCGTCGACGGGTTACGATAGCGCGCCGTCCATCGCGGCCCGAGCGGTTCTCCGTCGAGCGCAGGCCGGTAGTCTTCGGGCTCCTTCGGTTCATCTACATTGAGCCGATCTTGTGTGGCCGCATAGCGGCGCGGCTGATTTTTGAAGACGTCGTCCGGGTGCACGAGTATTCCCGCCGAGCGCGCCCGCCCCGATGGAATCACGAACGGCTCACCGGCTCGCCCGCCGCGACCGGCAGCGATGACGTCATCCAAAAAGAAAACAAAATCGTCTAGGTCGACCGGACGCCCGAGCGTCTCTCGCACGTGGCGTAGCAACGGTTCGTCACCCGGCGGCGACGACAGCGTGCGCAGCAACTCGCCGTCGAGCGCTACCCCGGTGAATTCGATCGTCCAATCGCCCATCTCGCGGGCAGCCATGGCAAGCGCCCGCGCGGGATTTTCGCTCGAAAGGACGTCCAACCGGCGATTGGCCGCGATCGGCTTGATCGGCGCGAGCGGCGCCGATCCGACCTGCGGTTCGGCCGCAACGCTACGGCTCGATAGACAGCCGGACGACACCCATACGGCGAGCAGCACGGCCGCCGCGATTGAACACAATCGTTTCACCCTATTCGTCGTACCTTGGCCGAGATCAGTCTACAATCGGCCCATGACGGCACGTGCGAGAGGACAACACTAGATGGCGCGCTGGCTCGCGATCCCCCTGTGGCAGCGCGTGATCGGCGGGCTGGTGATCGGCGGATTCGTCGGTTACTTGGCACCCGAGTTCGGAGCATCGCTCAAACCCTGGGGTGATGCGTTCGTGCGCGTGATCAAAATGTTGATCGTACCGCTGATTTTCTCGACGCTGGTGGCCGGCGTCGTGGCAATGGGCGACCCGAAGCGGCTCGGATCGCTGGGAGGACGGACCATCGCCCTGTACCTGGCGACAACCGCGTTCGCGGTGACGCTCGGCCTCGGCATGGGCACGCTGGTCAAACCGGGTGTCGGCATCGACGTGGCGGCGGCCGACTCGAGCGCAACCAGCGCCGTAACGAGCAAGCTCGACACCGCCGACGAGGCGAGCCTGGTAGATCGCTTCTTGAATTTCAACATCGCCGGTGACCTCGAAAAGTTCGCGGCCAATCCCTTCGAGAACCTCGTGCTGGTCGTATTCTTGATCGTAGCGAGTTTCTTCGTCGCGCGTCCCAATCTGGGCTACGCCGTCGGGTTCACGATCTTGCTCATCGTCGGGATTGCAATCGCGAGCCTGAACATCCTGACGGTAATCACGTTTACGCTGGCCACGGGGGTAGCGATTCTCGTCATCGGCGGTGCATTGACCAAAGTCGGTCAGGCGATCGAGCAAATCTCGGAAGTTGCAATGGGCGTAGTCACGACCGCAATGGAGCTGGCGCCGTTCGGTGTCGCCGCGCTCATGGCTTGGGTGATCGGCGACAAGGGGTTCGGCATTCTCGCAAACCTCTCGCTGTTGGCGCTGGCGTTGTACGGCGCGTGCATCGTTCAGATTCTTTTCACCTACGGGATCATCGTGCGCTTCGGAATAGACATGCCGCTGCGGCGTTTCCTGCGCGGCATCTTCGATGCGCAGGCGTTCGCGTATTCGACGGCTTCGAGTTCGGCGACGCTACCGGTGACCATCAAGAACGTCACCGAGAACCTGGGCGTAGATAAATCGGTCGCGTCGGCCGTGCTGCCGCTCGGTGCCACCATCAACATGGACGGCACCGCGATTTATCTGGGCATCGTCGCACTATTCGCCGCGCAGGCGCTCGATATTACCGTGTCGATGGGCGACTACGCGCTCATCGCACTCACCGCGACATTGGCATCGGTCGGCGCCGCGGGCATTCCGTCTGCGGGCTTGTTCCTGGCGGCAACCGTTTTGGCGGTCTTTCAGGACGCGTCGGGTGCGCCCCTGATCAGCACCGAGCAGGCCACGCTGGTGATCGCATTCATCTTCCCCTTCGACCGCCTCCTCGACATGATGCGCACGATGACGAACGTCACCGGCGACGCGGCCGTGGCCACCCTGGTGGCAAAATGGCAAGGCGACCTGCACGACCCTGGAATCAAGGCGCCCAACACCCCATAAACACACCATGGCTGGGCCACTCACGGGAATTAGGGTTATCGATGTCAGCGAGGTCATTTCGGGACCGCTGGCGGCAATGATTCTCGCCGACCAAGGCGCCGACGTCATCAAGGTCGAGCCGCCGGCCCATGGTGAAGAAGCCCGCCAGCTCGCCAACTACCGCGCCGGCATGGCCGCACTCTACGCCAACTGCAACCACGGTAAGCGTTCGATCGGCCTGAATCTAAAAACGTCCGAGGGCCTCGACATTATCTACGAGCTTCTCGCCGACGCCGATGTGTTCATTCAGAACTGGCGGCCGGGAGCCGCCGAACGTCTCGGCATCGGCGAATCAGATCTGCGGCGCATCAAACCCGACATCATCTACGCATCGATCACCGGCTACGGCGACGACGGTCCGTACGCAGATCGTCGCGGCTACGATCCGATATTCCAGTCGCTCACCGGCTACGCATATTCGCAAGTCAATCCGGAAGTTCCGATACCCGATCTCGTGCGCAACGCCGTGGTCGACAAGGCAACCTCGTACTCGCTGGCGCAAGCGATTACGTCGGCGCTGCTCGCCCGCGAACGCGGCGCCGGCGGACAGCATGTTAGAATCGCAATGCTCGATGCCGGGCTGGCGTTCTTCTGGCCCGACGGCATGCTTCGTCACTCGCTGGTAAGCGACGACGTCAAAAACCCGGTCGTACCCGGCGAGCGTTATCTGATGCACCCTACCAAGGACGGACAGATCGTTATTTGGGCCGGCACGGCCGATCAAATGCGCGCGGGTTTGCGCGCCGTGGGGCGCACCGATCTCGCAGACGATCCGAGCCAACGCGGACTGGCGATGATCGAAGAGGCCAACCAAGTCGCGCGCGCCAAAGCGATGATCGATGGAATCGCCACGATGACCACCGCCGACGCGTACACCAAGCTCGTCGAGCACGAAGTCCCGGCCGCTCCCGTGCTCAGTCATACCGAGGTTTTCGAAGACCCGCAGATCCGCCACAACGGGAGCGTTCTCGAGGGCGAACACGCAGTGTACGGCAAGTATCGGCGTGCGCGCCCTGCGGCGCAGTTCTCCGTGTCGCAGGAGCAAACGACCGCGGCACCGGCACTCTACGGCGAACACACAGACGAGATACTCGCCGAGCTCGGCAAGAGCCCGGCCGAATGCGAAGCACTGCGCGCGAAAGGCGTTACGCCCAAGCGTTAGGGCTTACTTTTTCTTGGGGCGCTCGCCGTAGTCGCCCCACGGCGCGTCACGCTCTCTGATCACCTGGCGAAATCCCTTCTCTTCGAACGATTCCGCCCAGCGAAGCCCATCTTCTGTGTGCCGTGTCATGCCGTCGAAGAACGTTCCCATCATCTGCGTGGTGCGCAGACCCATGTTTTCGTAGGCCTGATTGATCAGCATCTTGTTGAGCGCGAGTTGGTTGCCGGGAATGTGCTGGAAATTCTTCGCGTACTCTTCGACACGCCGGGCGACTTCACCGGCCGGATAGACGTACGACACCAGCCCGATGCGCAGCGCCGTTTCAGCATCGATCGCCTTCCCCGTCAGCAAGAACTGCTTCGCATGCTCGAGGCCCAGTCGATAGATCCACATCATCGTCGTCGGTGTGCCGAAGACCCTCGAGGGCGCGTAACCGATGAAGGCATCGTCGGCCATGAAAAGTTGATCGCAGCACAGAACCAGATCGGTCGCACCGCCGACGGCGAAGCCATGGATCTGACCGATAACCGGCTTGGGGCAGTGCCAGATCTTCATGAAGCGCTGAACGTTCTTGTTCATGAACTGGTAGTCGCGCACGGGATCCCACGCACCGGCGCGTGGCTCGGGGCCGGGCACATCGTAGGAACTCGACCAACCACCGGACTCACCGACGACGAGATCGTAGCCGGCGGTAAAAACGCGGCCTTCCCCGCGCAGCACCACCGCGCGTACGTCTTTGGATTCGGTCGCCCGGTCGATGCCGTCAGCGACTCCCTGCACGACCGCTTCGGTCAGTGTGTTGAGTTTTTCGGGGCGATTGATGGTGATGATCGCGAGCGTGTCGCGTTCTTCATAACGAACAGGGTCGCTGCTTTCGTCGGACATGAATAGCCTCCCGCCTGTGCGGCGCAACGCTATTGTCTAGCGGATCGTCGGTCGACGGAAACGGCCGATGCGCGCCGAAGCCGTACCGCGAAGGCTTACTTCTCTTGTCGTATGTCGGCGAGGCGACGGCGTTGCTTACCGTTCTCATCGAAATTGGCGGGGTCGAGCCAGACGTCGAACGCGGCTTTTACGTCGGGCCATTCCTTGTCCGTAATAGAAAACCATGCGGTATCGCGATTGCGGTCCTTGTACATCACGGCCTGGCGAAACGTGCCTTCATAGACGAAGCCCAAACGCTCGGCAGCCGCACGCGACGGCCCGTTGAGACTGTCGCACTTCCATTCGTAGCGCCGATAGCCGAGATCGTCGAAAGCAAGGCACATCATCAAGTACATCGCTTCGGTAGCAGCGGCCGTACCCTGTAGACGCGGCGCAAAATTCAAATGACCGACCTCGATAACGCCCATCTGCGGTTCGGCGCGCAATAAACTGGCGACGCCCGTTGGTTGATCGTCTGCGAGATCGACGATCGCAAAGAAAACATCGTCGCCGTCCTCGATCGTTTCGATGACCGCGCCGTATTCTTCAGCAGACGCGAATGGCCCGTACGGCAGGTAGGTCCAATTGCGGCTTTCCGTGTCGGCGGCGTAGGCCTCGTGCAAGCCGCGCGCATGTTTGGCCGCGCGCAGCGGCTCGAGCCGACACAGCCGACCCTTTAGTTCGGCGCGCGGCGGGCGCTCGCACGACGTCCATCCCGGCAATTCTTCTCCGATGGGTTGCCCAAGTGCGTTTAGACGATCCGACACGACGACTGCTCTACCCGATGACGGTTGCCGGGTCGAGGTGATGCGTTCGCATTGTCATACCTCGCCCGTCATTGAGCCGCGTTGCATGACGTTCGTATCGTCGCGCCATGCACACGAGCAAGCCGGCACGCACACGCCTCTCACTTTGCTGCACACCTCGGAGAGGAAACCCTTCATACGTTCGAGCAATCGCTGCAGGCCTGGTCGTTGCGACGACCGTCTGCGCGCTGGCGGGCCTCGCCGGGCAAGCGTTCGCTCTGGCGCGGTTCGAGTGGCCGTCGGCCGCCGCAGCACTCACGTCCGTTCCGGTGCAGTGGTTTCTGGTTTTGGCAGAGAGGTCGGGGACGTTCGGTAATGAAGATAGCACCCTCCGTGGGAGTTGGTGCTACGTCGTACCAGCGATGGCCCTTGTCGCGGTAGGCACGCCGCAGCTTATGTGTCGCATCGAATAGTTAACGCTGAACACCCAATCGGATCGTTCAAAGTTGACTACCACGTTAGGAACACTTCTCTCGCCAAACATTCTGTAAGCCCACCGCCTGGGCTTACAGTCCTCGCAACAACACTTCGGAGAGCTTGTCATGAATCGTAAAAAGAACAGAGCAGAGCGAAGGCGCGAGGCACGGAAGCTAGCGAGGAATCGAGCATGCGGTGTTGGCGCCCGACGCTACGGTGCAACGCTCGCGATTGCGGCGCTTGTCGTGATGTCGATCACAGTAGCCTCGGGGGTCGCCGCGTTGCGCGCGCAGCCTGCAATGGCCGCATCGGAGGCCGAGCGTGACGCGCAGCAGTCCACGAGACGTGCTGTCGCGCGACAAGAATATGACCGACGAACGGCGATAGTAGGCTTCAGTCTTGGCGACGCAAAATCGCGTGCCTCTAGTACCGATCCAATGCCTGATGTTGTTAGCCGGGGGCGCGTTCTCAACTCGGCCACGGTTGACGCGCATGCGACTCTCCAGCAGCAAACGAGCGAACTACCTCACGGCGCGTTCGTCATCCCGCCTCGTCCTTCTTGGCTCACGGTAGAGCAGCAATGAGAGGCATCAGGAACGTGCTTCCGCTTCCTCTGGTTATTGCACTCGTCTGGATACTTTCACCGCATACCGCGAGTGCTGCGGGGAACGCGAACCCCATCGGTCCGAACGGCTCGCAGTCAGGTGACGGGGGGCAGCCTTTCACTGCGCTGGCGGGCGAACCTTCTGCGCAACTGTTTACTGGTACGGCGACTACATCGATAGGCGTCGTCGTCCCTCCGGGACGTCTTGCGATGACACCGAGCGTCTCCATTTCCTATTCGAGCGCTGGTGGGCCTAGTTCGTTCGGGTTCGGCTGGAGCCACTCCGCAGGACGAATCCGTAGATCCACCAAGCTTGGTGTCCCGTGTTACTCACAGCAGGCGATTGACGATCTTGAGTGCGCCCCGCCCGTCGAGGTGTTTTTGCTCGAAATGCCGACCGGGGTTCAGGAACTTGTCTACGTGTCGGAGACCAGTCGCTATCGCGCTCGCATAGAGGGGAGCTACAACCTGATCGGGCTTGATGACAACACGTGGACCGTGAAGGACAAGGCGGGGATGGTCTTCCGTTTCGGTGAGGATGATTCATGGGCTCGATCTGGCCTCGATACGACCGCCGAGATGGGAACGTTCGCATGGTATCTGACTTCGGTCGAGGACCCGTACGGGAATACGATCGAATACGAGTACGAACCCACTGGCTACGAAGAGATCACCCCACCGGGCCTCGTCCGATACATCGATTATGGTGGTGACGTGAAGGGGCGGGAGCACATCTTTCGCGTTGCGTTCAACTGGGAAGACCCGTGGGACCCCGCGGAGCCGGGTACGGTATATCCTGCAGTGGCCGCTATCTCGCACGCAGCTGGATACAAGGCGCGTCTCGTGCCACGACGTCTCGCCGCGATCGAAACGTATGCGGAGGATCGCCTAATACGCAGCTATAGCTTCTCGCACACTGTTGAGCCTAGTTCGGGTCTCTTCAAGCTCGACGCCGTTAGTCTCGTCGCACTGAACATCGATGGCGAGGCTGAGTCCGTCCCGTCGTCTCGGTTCATCTATTCGCCGACAATCCAGTTGAATTGGCCGCTGGGCAGCGCACGTGACAATCCGGGACGAGATCTCGCGATCACAGATCCGCCTCCGTTCCGCGACATCACGCCCAGTGGGCAAGTGATGAGTGACATATTCGACATCAACGGCGATGGATTGCCGGATATCGTTCAGCCCGAGGTCGTCGGCGGTGAGGTTCGGCTCGGAACGGGAGACGGCTTCGCAGCGGCGCAAGGGTGGGACTGGCCGACGCTCCGCCGAGCGGTCCGGTTGTCTGGCGGTTCGAATCGAACGAAACTCGACATCTTTGATATCGACGGTGATCGCTTGCCGGACCTCATCGGCACGGAGAACTGCGGCGCCAACAATGCTACCGATCCTTTAGCAGAACCCCCGTATAACAAATACAGCACTTGGTGCGTGTGGTGGAACACCGGTGTCGGGTTCGCGCTCTCGGCGGATCTGATACGCGCCCCCGGTCGCTATATCCGTAGCGACACCGCAAATGGTGGAGATCTCGTGTACGAAGTCACCGATCTCAATAACGATGGCTTACTAGACTACATTAGCGCCAAGAACTGGGATACGAACGGTGGCTACTGGGAGGTCTATACGAAACGGCGCCCCTGCGACGCCGGGCTTCTCGCAGGGGACAAATGTGGCTTTGACTACGAGCACCCCATCCTTTGGAAGGCCCCAAGCAAATACGTCGCGACAAGCGCCATTCCAGATTCACCCACACCGAGCTCGTATTTATGTTCCACCTTGGTTGACATGAATGGCGACGGCTTGCGGGACTATCTGAGTGTTTCTAGCTGCGACGACCCGCATGGTACCGGTTTCGCGGGCCCGAATGATCTCGACGCATGGCATGTATACCTGAACACCGGCAGCGGTTTCGCGGCGGTAACGCAATGGCGTGTGGAAGGTATTCCAGAGCCGAACACGCCGCTCCATTCCTACATTAGTTCAACCTCTCGTCCCGGCTGGGTTTCAACCGTTAGGAGTGCGGATCTCTTTGACGTTACGGGTGACGGGCTACCCGATATAGTTCGCAGTCCACAATACCCTCTCTTCGACTGGCTGGCGGGGATCACAATGCCGTCGTGCACTCTTAGTGTTCCCCAATGCTCTCTACCGTGGGACTATAGTGTTCTGCCACCTGACTGCTGCGAGCCTCTCTTGGTATTCGTGAATACGGGATCGTCGTTCTCGGCGCCTATCGGTATGCCGAGCCAGAATGCCAGTCTCTTCCTGCGACGGTATTCAAGCGACCCTCTGCCAGATGATGATCTCGAGGCAGACTTCCTCGACATCGATGGAGATGGTCTCGTCGACTACGTAGAGCGTATTCCCGATGGTACCGGTGGCTCGAAGTGGCGAGTGTTCCGGCACCCCGCTTCGCCCGATGCGTTGGATCCGTACACAGCTGATGCCAAGCGATTTAAGCCAAATCTACTCGTGTCGTCGATGAACGGCCTGGGGGCGAGCACAACACTAACCTACGCTGCGATTTCGCGATTGGGTGAGTCGGATTGCATTTCCGACATGCAGAGCGAGACGGGCGTATCGGGTAGGTGTATTGACTTCCCACGTTGGGTCTTCCGCTCGATGGTGACTCAAGATCTATTCGAACGTTCGCCCGATCTCACCTGGCTCTACGACTACAACGACGCCTACTTCGACATCGAGGAGCGCGAGTTCCGCGGCTTCGGAACCGTAGGCACCCTCGGCCCGAACAGAAAATCTACAATCAACGACTACCATCAGTTGAGGCAGTGTGCCGGACGTATTTCAGACTCCTACACTCTTGGAACCGTTGAGAACGCGGGCGACGACCCCTGGTCCTATCTTCTTGGCCACGAGCACAAGGAGTGGGAGTGCGATCAGACCGACCCCGGTGTGTACGGTCAGGCCGACGAGGGCACGGCACCAACGCCCGTATTGCTGCGATCCACGACCAAGACGCCATGGATTCGACTCGCCGGCGGTGCGCCGCAGGTAGAGGACAGTCTTCAAGTCCGTACCGAGTACGAATACGATGACTTCGGCAGTGAGAAGGTGCGTCGCGTGCTCGCTGCGGGTTTGCGTACTGTCGAAACCTTAACCGACTATACGACGAAGTGGTTGCCGCCGAATAGCGGGATCAATGGGTCGTACCTGCCGAGTCGGCCGAAGACAGTGCGCGTGCGCCACCCGAAAGAGACAACAGCTGAAGGCACGACCGCGGCGGAAATGCTGATGCAGCGTAAAATAAAATACAACGGCAGTAGAGCTATCATACAGTCCGACGACTGCGTTACGTTCGTCGGCGAAGAGTGTCTCGACTGGGCTACCACTAAGTATCGGAAGTATCAGAATGGGCTTCCACAGAAAACGCTTGATCCAGGGCGCTTGAAGAAGCAGATCGAACTCGACGAGTACGCTCTCATTCCTATTGAAACCAAACTTGGCGACAAATCCCGGTCGACGATTCTCGCGTATGACTATGGACTCGGCGTGGTTCTGGAACGCCGCAACGCTGCGAATCAGGACTCGGTGAGTAGATATGACGGTCTCGGTCGACGCATAGAATACTGGGGGCCTGGCTTTGTATCCCAGATGCCGTACGGGCCAATCGAGTCTTGGGCGTTACATCTTCCTCCTGTGCTTGATGAGAACTCGCCTGCGAACTCTCAACCGGCCGTAGTCGTGTCCGCACGACACGGGCTACCGCAGTCGGCGACGTTCTACGATGGACGCGGCCGCACGATTGCAACGAAGACCGAAGTCGAAACTTACGCGAGCGACGGCACCGATATCGTTGCCATCATTCTTGACGGCATGAAGCAATACGATTCAGCGGGTCGGGTAAGGTGGGTCGCGCAACCGATCGACGTAACGGAATCGGACGCTTCGCTCACCGCCCTCACAACCACTTTTGATGATTGTCCCATCAATGAACTCGTGGAGCATCAGTACGAGCCGGTTACCGGCGAACTCGAGCTTCAAATACTCCCGACGCTTGAGTCTGGTGTAGCTCCTGAGCGTCGGTTCGTCCGTCATATGCCGGGAATTCGAGCGACAGCGAACGAGATCGGGCTCGTGAATGTAGAGGTCCTCGATGCCGTGGGCCGTGTGGTGATGAGTGAACAGTGCTCGGTCATGCCTGATATCGATTCAGCGGCGACATGTCCGACGGCTGATACGCTGGCCCGCAAGTACTACGTTGTTGATGGGCTGGGGCGGACAACGGCCGTGTACTTGGCGACCGACTTCTCATCGAGCGATCCTTACGCTGGAATGTTGCTGGAACGGCACGTCTTCAACGGCCAGGGAAATCCCGTTCAGATTGAGACAGCTAACGGCGGTGTCGTGAATCTCGCTTATAGTGGACGAGAGGGCGGGCGATTGGTTGAATCATTTGAACCTGACGGTTCGACGATTGGATATAGCTACAACAAACGCGGCCAGATCTCACGACGCAACGTGTCCCACCATTCTGGTGGGCGTACAAAGTACAAATTCAAGTACCACCGATATAAATTGTCGGGCGACGTACCAGGCGCTGGCGAGCTCAGTAGTGTTACCGTCAGCGGGCTTGAGAACGGTGGCAAGTACGTGAAGACGATAGAGTACGATATTCGCGGGAACGTCGTCAGTACGCTGTTCGATGTCGAGGTTAACGCTACACAGATCTCTTATGAGAGCGCCGTTACTTACGATTTATCCGATCGAGTGACGACGATTGCATACCCTGCGGCCGGTGCAGGTGGCGCTCTTGAGTCGGAACTAGTTCACTACGACTACTCGAGTAAGGGAACACTTACCGGCGTGTATTCCAATGAAGCACCCGTACCCTTTGTCATTGGGGGCAAGGTCGATTTCTTCGGGCGTCCTGCGATCCTTCGGTACGGAAACGGGGTGACGGATAGGTTCGACTACCATGAGAAGTCTGACAATTCGTATCTGAAATGCATTCGTACGACTCGTGACACAGGACTCCTACTCGACGGCGACGCCTGCTCGACAGACATGGAAAAGGACTACCAGTCAGTAGAGATTGTGGAACGTGATCTCACTGGCCGTGTGATAGAAATTGACGACAAGTTGTTTGGCAACACTGTCGCGCACACAGCCTACCGGCGTATCGACTATGATCCTCTGGGCCGCTTGGACTCAGTCGACTATGTAGTTGGCGGAACCGGCAGCGATCGCGAGACGCTCGACTATACCGCGTGGGGCAGTGTCTGGCACAGAAACGGCGCGGAGTACCTCTACGATGACCCGGCCCATCCTCATGCGGTGACCTCACTCGCTGGCGGCAGCGCCAACTACACCTACGATGATGCGGGTAGCCGTACGGATGATGGATCTCGAAGCTATCGCTACGATGGCGACAGACGCCTCGTCGAGATCCATGACGGGATCTCGAGCGTTCAGCGCAACTGGTACGACGAAGGCGGTCAGCGCTTCGCCAAAGACGATGCCGAGGGATTCACGATCTACCTTGGCCCACACATCGAGTTGCGCGGTGACTCTATTGTTCGACATTTCTTTGTCGGTACGAGACGGGTCGCGTCTGATCGAATCGAGTCGCCAACGGCATTGGCGTTCGGCGCGGCGACGTCCGCGAGTGCGGGCGGGGCGCGCGCGCCTGACGTTGCGTATGAGGCACGCATGCTTAGTGCGGAGCTCGAGAGGAAGCTCTTCGCTGGCAGCGGTCTAGCATTAATACTTTCCTTCGGTCTGATAACGGTCGTTCTGCGGGATCGTCAGCGCCACGTTAGAGTGGCTGCCTTGGTCGCATGCGCGTATACGTTCGCGCTCGTGCCGGCGACGATGATGCTCTCTCGCATCGGTCAGGACTTTGGCGTTGCCCATGCGCAGCCGGTCGTCGGTGACCTGGTGTTCTATCACTATGACCATCTCGGATCGCCGCAGGTGATCACCGACAAGGACGGTGACAATGTTGAGTACGTTCGCTACGGCGCGTTCGGTGAGGTGCGTGACTCTTTCACCGGACCGCCCGGCGACGTGCAGGACGTACCAGGCGATTCAACCTCGACGAATGTAGGTTTCACGGGGCACGAGCCCGACGAGGCGACGGGCCTACTATACTTTGGTTCGCGATTTTATGACCCTGCGACGACCGCCTTCCTGTCGGTTGACCCCGCCAATCAGTTCGTCTCGCCCTATGCGTATGCGGGATACGAGCCCTTCAACGGGGTCGATCCCGATGGGAATTTCTTGCAACTTATTGCCGCCATCGGCATTGGCGTGAGCGCTATGTTCGCGATTGCGAGCGTTGTCACCGCGCTCATCGACGCGGGCGTTGAAGGCGGCGACTTGGGGGATGTCCTCCTAGCCGGCGCGATAATCGGCGCATCGGCCGTATTGACCATGGGAGCCGGAGTGGTTGCCAACGAGTTGATCGCGTCGGCGGCCGCCAGAGCGGCTTTTGGTCAAGTTATGGCGGTTGCCCAGTTCTCGAACGCTGTTCATGATGGGATGACGCTCGCCGCTGTTCAGCAGGCGTTCGGATTTACGGCCTCCTTCGATGCAGGGGGCGCTCCAGATCCAGGAAAACCCGAGGTTCGCCAGTCGGAGTTCGTCGCAGCGCGGGCCTCGTCGAGCGGAGCCCTGAATACTGGTCACTCTTTGAGTCCAGGTGAGGTGATGATGGATCTCGGTAAGACTCCTGCGGACACTTCCTCTGCAATGCAAGACGAGGTGTCTGGCCCGACAGGTCGTTCGAATTCCCGACGGCCCGTTCGTCCTACCGCGGCACAGGCGGCATCTCCTCAGAACGGCGTCAATGCCACCTACGAAGGTCGTCCCAGTCCAGCTTACGGTTCAGTTGATGGATTCGCCGACGCATTTTCGGGTATTAGCGACACGCTAGCGTTCGCATCCGATACATCTGGCTACGCTGCGTTCGGTGCGACGGTGGCAAACCCACGAGCGGTAAAGCCTCTGGTGGTTGTATTATTTGTTACCGGTCTACTCTCAGTTGGGGCTGAAATGATAGCGAATCGAGCGCGAGGGTTGGGGTTTCTGGAGGGTGAGGTGAAGCTGAAAATTGCGGGTCTCGCGGTTAGTAAGGCGCTGGGAGCCGTAGGAAAGAAGCTCTCCGGGACGGCGTTGCGTTCGGTGCAAGGATTGGACTTCTCGGTGAGCGTAATCTTGGATCAGACTGGGCGATACGTGGGTAGCCCGTAGACGTTGAGTCTTGGTGTTCCATGTGGTCAGTACTTGCGAACAAAGGACCGTAGATTCGCTATGAGCGTTCGACCGAATATCGATAAGCGTGCTGAACCTGATCTCAAGATCGGGTGGGTCGTGGCCCCAGTCATTTCGGTGGTGCCACTTGTACTCACTTTCAGCTATCTCGACCTACAGAAGTACCCGCCTTACTCAGCGAGGTGGAATCTTGCGTGTGGCGGTATCATCCTCGTTTGCCTCTGGATGATCTCGGCAGTGTTTACCGTACGATTACGCTTATTCGGCAATCTCCTTCAGATTCGAAAGTACCCCTATTCTCGATGGCGACATGGGCATCTGCAAAAGGGGGGGCAGTGGAGCTACGATGCCGACCGGTATCGACTCACAGTACCGTTCGAAGACGGTACTGTGTGGAGTAAGGTTTTCTGGCTGCGTAAGCATGAACTCGAATCCTTCGCTGAAGCCATGACACGACAGGGGTTGGCGAGACGCGACGTCCCCAAGCGAACGAAAAAGGTCAGAACAAAAAAAGAGAAGCCCCCCTGGATCTGGTAACGGAAGCTATGACGTCCGACGACCTAATCGCAAGGAGAGGTTCGATGAGATTGAAGAACGTGATTCTGTTGTTTGGGATTATCCTTCTGAGCGCGGGACCCGTGTTCGGTGATTCCGAGTCCGATGCTCGTGCTATCGCAGAGCAGACGATCACTGAAGAAAGGATGGCACTCGCGATCGCTCTATGGGAGCCGACAATTGTATCCGGTCTGACGAAGATGTTGGATGAGCGGCATCTCGTCGTCGATGATCTAGACGCGCTACTCGAAATGTTCCTCGATGAGTTCAGGGCGGAGGTCGTTCATCTAATGCGAGAGGGAATTTTTACCGTATATCTTGACATATTCAGTCCGGCTGAACTGGATGGCATCGCCACGTTTTACACATCAGCCGCCGGACAGGCACTACTTCGAAAGTCGCCAGAGTTAGAGAAGGCGGGCGTCGAGGTGAGCGAGTCCATTAGCAACAAGGCCGCAAAACGGACTGGACCACGCTTCGCCGCTCGGATGGAAAAGGAAGGGGTGCGGGTTACTAGCGACGCAACCCTGCTGGATTGGCTCATCGATTTCTTCAGCCGGTAGCGATTGCGAGTTCGACAAGGAAGAACTTTTCTATCGCCACTTCCGGCGAGTGGAGCTATTGGGCGAACTATTTACGAGTCCCGCTGGATGGTGGCGGACAATGGGGGGGCGGAGTGGTGATGAGCGACGAAGAGGAGCAACGTCTTGAGCGAATCCTAACAGATATCGGCCTAACCCGCGGCGAACACTCCGGCCTGGTCTGATCCGAATCGTGGTTGACGCAGATAGCCCACCTGGGGTGTTTACGGCCGCTAACGCCCCGGCCGCTCGACCGTGTACCCCGCCGCTTCGAGTTCTTCGATGATGGCGGTTCCGGTGGCTTGGCCCCATTGCTGTGTTGCCGTCATCGATTCGCGTACCGCCAACGGCATCGTTTGTATTGCCTTCTGTCCGACCGGTGTCTCATAGAAGGCGACCATCGTCTTGATCTCGTCGTGCGAAAAATGCTCAGCGTAGATGGGGATCGACATGTCGATCATATTCTGGCTGGAGAGGCGCGGTTCGATGTCTTTCCACTTCTCGTCGGGCACGTCCGCGGCCATCTTCTTCAGCTGCCCGAGCAGCATCCCGCTCATCTCCCCCATCAAGGCTTCTATACCGGTGAGCTCGAGCAGTTTGAGAATATCGGCTTTCATGGCGTCTGTCGGCGGCTCGGCGCGCGCATCGGTGGCCGGAGCGACGAGCGCGAGGGTAAAGGCGAGGGAAAGGATCAGAATGCTTTTCACTGTGAGTGATTCTCCGTGGCAGGTTCGATACTGCCGTATGATACTTCCTTCGTAGCGCACACCGGGTGAGGGCGCCAATCGCCGAGCGCTCGGCGGTCCGGCGCCGTGACCTCGCAGCGTCTATTGAGGGAGTGCGGCTGGATTCTAAACTTCGCTGCGGGGATCATGCACAGTCATGTCTGATTCCCCGAACATTCTCGATGCCATCCATGTCACCGCAGCGACCGACCGGCAGGGGGCGGCCTATGCGGCCCACATTCCCGAGCAGTGGTGCGCGCCGGTATTTCCCAGCGGCGGTGTCACGACCGGCATTGCGTTGCGGGCGATGCAAGCCGAGCTCGACCAGCCGCACCAGACTCTGCGCAGCTTCAACTGCATGTTCACGTCGACGGTTCCTGCCGGTCCCATCGATATCGATGTAGATCGGCTCCGCGTCGGCAAACGCATGTCTCAGCTGCAAGCCGCGTTGCGCCCGGGGGGCAGCGACGATTCCGGCCATGTGGTGACCGCCGCCTTCGGGGAGAGCCGAGAGGGGTTCGAGTTCAGTTACGCGACGGCACCTGAGGTCGACGACTACAGCGCCTACTCCGGCATGCCTGACCCGCCGCCCGGCTATCCGGCGTTTCGCGCGCCGTTCTTCGATCAGGTCGAGATGCGCCGTGTTCTTGTGCATGCGGCGTTCGAGACCGATTGGGAAGGCGGCCGCGCCGAAGCGATTCGCTGGATCCGCTATCGTACGGCACCGCGAACGGCCGACGGCCGCATCGACCCGCTCGCGTTTGTTGGGCTCGCCGACACCATGCCCCTGGCGATCGGCCAATACCTCGGCCCCGACTTTCCCTTTTTCCACGCGCCGAGCGTTGATCTGTCGATGCGGTTCTTCGCCGACACCGAAGACGAATGGTTCCTCACGCGCACCGTCGCGCATTGGGCCGGCGACGGATACGCGTCAGCCGAGAACACGATGTGGGATCAGCAGCGCCGCCTGGTCGCACACGCAAACCAGCTGATGCTGATTCGGTTTCCGAAACCGGAAGATCTGCGTCTATGACGGCGCGGCCGACGTTATTCGCACGGCCCGCGGTAGTGCTTCAGACCGACGAACGGGCAACATACCGCGCCGGATGACGGCTTTCCACACGCGCAACTAACAATAGGAGCTGCACGAGCCACAGAAATCCAATTAGTGCACCCCAAGGATCATTCATACGAGCTACCCCGCTAAAACCGCAGCCGCCGCACCCCACTCGTAGACAACGCGAAAACGTCGCCGACTCGCATCTTCAGTGCTTTCGAGAGCACCAACGCATCATAAAGCGTCGGCTCCACATGACCGTTCTTGATCCGGTTGATACGGCTTCGGCTAATCCCTGAGGACTCGGCAAGTTCCGTATCGCTGGAGTCTAACTGGTACAGTGCACGCGAGAGTGCGTTGTCTACGCCGAGTGATTCGCTCGTTCCGAGCGCATTCATCGATTCGAGCTCTTTGAAAAACAAACTACGATGCATTGTGTTCCTCCTGGTCCGATTCAAGGTGTGAGAGGCGCGGGCTGAGACGCACACGGCAGTACTCGAGCCACGCAAGTCGAGATCGTGTCTCGCGCAGCGCACCATCGAGCATGAGTTCGCGACACACTTCAGCTTGCGCATCGGTCGAGTTTTCGGACACTTGTGCCTCTAGGGTGTCGAGATGCGCGCTATAGAGTTCGATCGCCACGTCGATCTGCCCCACGGCGCATTCGTCATCTACCTGCAAAGCGGCGAGCAATCGCAGCGCGACCTCAGACCGGTAAGCTTCGGGCCGACGCAACGGCTGCCTGAGCCAGCCATGCAGACTCATTTCACCGGGCTCGGTAGGCACGTAGCGCACCGATTCATCACCGCCGGCAATCGTCGGTTCCGACGCGTCGGTGCCGGCGATCTCTTTTCTAGCGGTAAGTTGTTTGATCGCGTGATAGACGCTGCCGCCGTTGAGTTGCCAAACGCCGGCTGTCGATTCTTCGAAACGACGAAACAAACCGTAGCCATGATCGGCACGGCGCAGCAGCATAGCCGTTACGGCGTAGCGCAACATGAGCTATCCCTCGGCGCCGACGGCTTGTGACGTCGCAAAGAGTTCGTCCACTTCCGCGTCTAGCAGTCTACCCACGAGCATAGCCGCATGCAGAGGCGGATTGCTCGGAGCGCGCAACATGCGACGGATCGTCGAATACGGCACGCCGGTCATGTCGGCGAGCTTTGCGCCGGTGAGACCGCGTTCTTTCAATCGGTTTTCAAGTAGGCTGGTAGGGCTTGCGTTTTTTTTCACGGTGACCTCCTGCTTAGCGTTGATGGCGTTACACTAGACCGAGCCTTGGTGGCGCGGCAAGGGATTTCGAACAGAGTTAGGCACGGAACGGATACTTCTACCTAGAGTTGAGTTATTGCGATTCGGCATATGACAAAGATAGCTATGCAGCTTCGAACGCAGCCCGCGGGTTGGCTTGGCGTCGTGGTCCAACGAACGCAGGATGGATCGGTAAGGAATGCCGGTAAGCTCTGATGCTGCACTGGCAGAAAGCCGGTTCGCGTCGAGTTCTGTCTTCACCTCATTTCGTATGTTGGCCTCTGTTCCCATGGTTGCTCCCCTTCTGCTCCGTCCCCGGAGGGCGCGGTCGGCCAACCGAAGGACGGCTGACGTCGACGGTGCCTTTGGCACTCCCTGCGGCCTGCTCTGCGGTATGACACTGCAAATGGGGGGCCAATTTGCTCAGCGCGCAGGTTTTATGCCGTGTAGGTAAGGTAATCCGCCGAATTGGGAACACTTGGGGCAGTTAGCTCAGAAGGCCGCAGCCGCACAAGATACAGAAATCAAAACGCGATGTTTCACGGCGGTTCATACCGCTGCGATGTGTTCCAGCGCTTGAAACACCTAGCGTCGTGAGAGGGGTTGGTGCGCGTAGCGCTAACTCTACTCTACGCGAAGTCGAACACCCTTGAAAAATCGACTAGCGGGTCAGGCCTAGCCAAGTCCGTACTTCTGCATCTTACGCCACAGAGTCGTGCGCGAGATCCCGAGCTCAACAGCCGCGGCCTGACGGTTCCACGCGTTGCGCTCAAGCGCGGCCAAGAGTCGGGCGACTGAGGAGCAAACGATATGCCAGTGAGTAGATGCAATGCACTGCGGCATTTTGGCCCAAAATCGCCGGTGGCGGGGCGATGCCGCTCGAAACGCTTACGCCCTCCCCTGTCCGACATATGCGATTTGAAACTATGCGTTCCACGACGTTTCACATGTTTCATAGGCCGCGGCACCATGTACGGTATGCCCGTTGAAGTGCGCTGGGACTCGGTACGAAATGTCGCGTATGCCCACGCGACGAAGCTTACTCGACTTCGGATACCGTCAACTGCACGTGATCCAGCCACGCTAGGTCCGCCCGCACCCGAAGCTCTGCGCCATGGATCACCATCTCCACTACGCGCATTTCGATCCCTGTCTTCAGAAGGCGACGGCGGCGTCTGGTCACACGGTTGAGCCGATCCATTAGGATCGAACGCTGCTGCCGGATCAGTTCGCCCACTTCGCTGGTTCGATTCGCTCCAAGGAAGAGTAGTTTTAGCGAAAGCTCATCGCGTAGGGGTTTGGGTTCGTCGGATACTGGTTCCAGAAGCCAGTCGTCGAGGCTCCGACTGCCCGATTGCGTAATCCGGTAGACCTTGCGGTTCGGTTTGCCTGACTGCGGCTGTTCGCGACTGGCGAGGTCACCATCAGTTTCTAGAGTATCGAGCACACGGCTGACGCGGCCATAGTTCAACTCCCAGAAATGATCGTCGAGTGCCTGACACTCACCCGTGAGTTCGTAACAATGAATGCCTTCGTCACGCTGAGAAACGAGACCCAATACGGCGTACGCTAGGTTTCCCTTTGTCATGTGCTGCCCCGCCTCTCAGATTTATGTGGGGTCCCCACACCCCAGTGCCAGAAACAAGAGAGGTCCTTCAGCATACGAACACGTCGCCTCGGTGTGAGTCAAGGATTCCCCCTACTCCGCTAGAACTAGCTACTTCGGGGCGACGTATGGGCAACGCACCGCGTCAGACCTCCATCGGGCGCCGAAGGCCCCCCAACTGCGGCTGAACGGCGGACGCAGCCCCAACCATATACCCGAATGCATATATGGATCGTCCCCGAGCGACAGTCTTCTTGGCTATAAGGTCGCGTTGTTACAGAAGATCCGATAGTTCTCCCCGAAAGGAAGCGCGCACCACCTGAGGCGCCCCCACGACGTGTGGTCAGGCCCCGGATCGGAGGCCGCCTCGATCTCGGATAGCAGTGATAGAGTTCCAGAACGTTACGAAGACCTACGGCGAGGGATCCACTCGAGTCCGGGCCGTGAACAACCTCTCCTTCTCGCTACCACAGGGTGAATTCTGGTCGCTCATGGGACCAAGTGGTTCGGGCAAGAGTTCCGTACTGCACCTCATCGCGGGCCTTACCCGTCCTACGTCCGGCCAGATTGTAGTTGAAGACCAGGAGATCGGACTTCTTGATGACAACGGGCTCGCCGATCTACGGCGCCGGCGGGTTGGGTACGTGCTGCAGTCGTTCAACCTAATCACATTTCTCTCTGCCTCGGCGAACGTCGCGGCACCACTAGTCATCGATCGCGTCAGCCAGAGCGAGATCACCGAACGTGTCGAGCGCGCGCTGGCACTGGTGAAAATGGACCACCGTGCAGCGCATCTTCCCTCAGAACTTTCGGGCGGCGAACAGCAGCGCGTCGCAATCGCACGCGCGCTGGTTATCAACCCGAGTATCGTGTTGGCAGACGAGCCCACCGGCAATCTCGATCGAACTGCCGGTCGCGCAGTGATGGACCTCATCGCAGATATTAACGAAGAAACCGGTATTACCGTGCTCATCGTAACGCACGATCCCATTTTCGGAGCGATGGCTCGGCTTGTACTCAGGCTCGTCGATGGAGCCGTCGACCAAGAAATCCCGCTGGGCGACTAGTGGCATTCGCAGAGCGGCCCCAATGATCACGCTTCTACGTCACTACAGTCTAACGTACGCGCGACAGAATTGGGGGCGTACACTACTCATCATTTCGGGCATCGCCGTCGGCATCGCCTTGATGGTCGCAATGAGTCTCATCACTCAAGCAGTCGTTGCCAACTTCCGTCATAATCTTGAAACTCTGGGCGGCCCAGCAGACTTGGAGATCACGCTCGGGTTGGGAGAGCTTGGATTTTCCGATGACGTCTTCGAGGTCGTTCGCGCGGATGAGAACGTCGCGAGCGCCGTCGCGCTCGTGGGCGGTGCTGTTTCACTAGTCGAAGACCCCGCGATTGCACTGCAAGTATTCGGAACTGACCTTCTCGGCAACGAGGACATGTCCGCGTACGACTTCTCGTACGACATTGATCGTGCGCTCGCACTGGAATGGATCGGCGATCCTCACTCGATCTTGATAACGGAGCGTTTTGCTCAAGAACGCGCGCTCACGAAGGGCTCGACTATAGAACTCTCCACGCCGACCGGAATAGCTACATTCAAAGTTCAGGCCGTTCTCAAAGCGAGCGGGCTAGCCACAGCATTCGGTGGCCGTGTCGTCGTGATGGATATTTTCGCTGCACAAGCAGCACTCGGGAAGAACCGCATCATCGACCAGATAGACGTCACTCTGCGAGACGGCGTCAACCCAGAAGCCGCAACGGCAGAGCTCGCTGCAAAAATTCCTTCGTCGCTATCGGTTCGACTGCCTGGTGGCCGGGCGACCCTTTACGAAGGCGTTCTCGCCACGTTCCAAGCGATGCTCCTGGGCGTGAGTTCACTGTGCCTGATCGCCGGTTTCTACATTATCTACAACACCACCTCGACGGGCGCAGCGCACCGCTCAAGCGTCATCGCGAACATGCGACTGATTGGTGCACACCGTCGTCTCGTTGTAGCGATCTTGACGATCGAGGCAGCGATTCTCGGAACCCTAGGTGCGATCGCAGGAATCGCGATAGGTGTCATCCTTGCACTGCTCATCACTCCGATGGTCACTCAGTCGATGGGGGTGATCTTTCAGTTGCGATTCGGCGCTGAATCACTCGCGTTCGATTTGGGACATCTGTATCAGTTCCTGCTCCTCGGAATAGGCGCAGCGATGCTGAGCTCGAGCTTCTCGGCGTACCGCCTCGCGCGCGTAGAGCCGATCGAGGCGGTCCAAGAGACCCTAGAGAAAGAACAGTTACTCGCCTCCCCGCGCACGCTCGTCCTCATATGGATCGCGCTTGTAGCTGTCAGCATTGGAGCACTGGTGATCCAACACCTCTACCAGTCGGTGGCTTGGGGAAACTTCGGCGCCACGTTGTGGAACGCATCGATTCTCGTGATTGCGATACCGCTTCTACATTCCACGGTCAGCGCGTTGCTGCGTCGCATCCCGGAGAATACCGCTCCTGCCCTCGTGTTCGCTCTACAGAGTATCCACCGTGCGCCGGTTCGCACGGGAATCACGACCTCGGCAATCGCACTCGCCGTGATTATCGGAGTTCTCGCGTCCTCACTGGCCACCAGCTTCCGCCTTTCCATGAACAGCTATCTAGGCGAGTATTTGCGCGCGGATTTGGCGGTCAGCGCAGCGTCTACCTTTGGTGGCTGGCTCGAAACACCCATCCCGTCTGGGTTAGCGGACAAGATCGAGTCGATTCCCGGCGTCGAAAGAATTGATCGCATTCGTGTCTTCTCTGGGCAGCTGTACGAGGACATGCGAATCGGGGTTGCCGGGTTGAGCCCTGCGTTCTTCGCACCGTCGCGCTTTCCGGACGGATGGTACAAGCAAGGCGATGCAGTTAGCGCGCAACCGCTTCTTCTAAGCGGCGAGGGTGCGAACATCTCGACCGCACTAGCCGACCGCACGCGTCTGCAAGTCGGCGACACGATCTCACTGACAACGCCGACCGGAAGCACCAGTTTCAAGATTACTGGTATCGTTCCCGACTATGTCTCTGATCGTGGCACCGTGTTGATCGAAATCGACACGTTCAAGCACCACTGGCAACTAGACGATCTTAGTCGGATCCACGTTCAGGCAGCCCCCGATGCCAACATCCACGAACTGCGAGACAAGATTGTTGCGGCAGTAGGGGGTCAACATCAGCTCAAAGTACTCACCCTGCGTGAGGTGTTCGAGTACCACGATGACAAGATCAATAGCGCGTTTGCGTTCACCGCGGCTCTTCAGTTGCTCCTGTGCATCGTAACCGTGGCGGGTATCTTCGATCTGCTCGTCTCGAGAATCGTTGAACGCCGGCACGAGCTGGCGGTATGGCAGCTGGTCGGTGCGCCAAGCGATCTCGTCCGTCGTTCGATCGTCCTCGAATCAGTCATGATCGGGGCTTTCGGTGCCGTCATGGGGATTGCCGCCGGCCTCGTAACCAGTTGGATCTGGGTAATGTTCAATTTCCGCTACCTGTTGGGCTACTATCTCGAGTTCCACTTCGCGAGCGCAACCGCTCTCTGGTATGTAACAATAGTTCTGATGACGACCATGGGGGCGGGCTATGCTGCAGCCCATGTGGCGTACAACAGAGACCTGGTAGAGCGCCTGCGCACATCTTAGTGGCAGGCTGTGCCGGCCGCCCAAACATGCGTGGTATTCGAATAGCATCTACCGGAACCTACCTTCCTGGACCGAACCTCGACCAGGATAGCGTCCGCGCGTTGTTGCGCCGATACAACGACGGGCTGACCCACGAGCAGCAGGACAAGCTTCTACAGAGCACCGGCATCCAAGGGAGACACTTCGGGCTCGACCCCGACCCGCCTTACCAGCACGAAACCAACACCTCGATGGCTGTAAAGGCAGCGAGCGTCGCGCTGGATCGGGCCGGCTGGCAAGCGAACGACATCGATCTTCTGGTGGTGACAACCATCGTTCCCGACCAGCTGATCCCGCCCACGAGCACGCTGGTCCAGGAAGCTCTGGGCATCGAGCGATGCGCCGAGCTCGAAATATCGGCAAACTGCACGGCACCGTACAAAGGGCTTCAGGCAGCCGCAGACGCCATCCGACTTGGTCGGGCGCGAAAGGTGCTCCTTTGCAGTGTGCAAATCTCTTCCGTTTTCGGATGGCCACCGTGGGCGAACTCCGAAGCGGACAGACTTTCTGGAGCAATACGCTGGATCGTTTCGGACGGTGCGGCCGCCGTCACGCTCGAAGCGAGCGACTCAGAAGATTGCGAACTACGCGTTTGGACGGAATCAACGGGCGCCGGAAAATCACCCGGGATGGAGCTGCCCCTCGGCACTGCGAACCTCGATATCCGCTCAGGCTTCGCCGCTGGAACCCAACACGTCACGCAGAACGACGATACAGTGGTCCTCGAATCTATGGCGATCGCGTTCGATGCCGCTACCCGACTCGAAGATGCGCTTGACATACGGTACACCGATGTCGAGCATTTCATCTTACCGCTCGCGTCCGTTGAGCTACGCGATGCGCTGATGGGACCTATCGAAGAGAAGTTCGGAATACGACCTGATACTCTGCGCTCCAACGTCGACCGCATCGGCTACATCGGCGGCGTTAGTGCGTTAATCATGCTCGACGAATTGAGTACAAGCGGAGAGCTTAAGCCGGGAGAACGCGTACTCGGCTTCGCCATCGAGTCCAGCAAATGGATGTGCGCTGCCGCGACGATGATCTGGCGCTAGCGCCATTTGCTCTCTCGAGATATCGCTACTCCCGGATTCGAAACTGGATAACCTACCGCTTCACGGTCATCCGCTCGCGCGCAAGTACCGCACCACTCCAATCGTCGCGACGGCGAACAGCACGTGCACCGCCACCACCGGTGGCCAACCGAAAAGATAGATCACGTCGTTGGCGACGCCGGGCTTAAACGGCCCTCCCCCGAATGCCAGCGAGCGCGTTCCAAAGAACGTATTCGCCATCGCGGGGAGCGTGAACAGCCACGCGCAGATGAGCGCCGACCAGAACAACGCGCTGAAGCCGCGCGCGCCGAGCTTCATAAACTGCCCGCCGAAAGAGAGGCCCATCAGAAGGAGCCCCTGGGTGATCGCTTCCATGTGTCCCATGCGAAACGCGCGCGAATCGCCCGGGATGTCGACTTCGATCTGAATCGGCAGCGGCCACAGAACGATCTCTCCGATGAGATGGAAGAACCACACCCAGCCAAAAACCGCCCCGGCGATGAACAG
>Ga0315338_1000751_pt1 | contig 58602 bp, 55 predicted proteins | sample ASW8metaG_FD_204518 | JGI IMG/M metagenome (GOLD analysis project Ga0315338, IMG submission 204518) | Ammonia-oxidizing marine archaeal communities from Monterey Bay, California, United States - ASW #8 | ecosystem: Environmental > Aquatic > Marine > Coastal | place: USA: California | collected...
GAAGGAATTAACTTAGTCGCACAAACTTGGGCCCAAGCTAACATCTCTGAAGGTGATGAGATTCTAGTCACAGCCATGGAACATCATAGTAATTTAGTTCCCTGGCAAAAAGTAGCTTCTGATAAGAATGCAACTCTTAAAATTATTCCATTAAATGAAGATCAAACTTTAGATCTATCTTCGATCGACGAACTAATCAATCACCGAACAAAGCTAGTTTCTATCGTTCACATGTCAAATTCTATTGGCACCATTAATCCAGTAGAGATACTTTCATCTCACGCAAAGAAAGTCGGAGCACATGTAATGATTGATGGGGCACAAAGTGTTCCTCATATGCCTGTGAATGTATCTGATTTAGATTGCGATTTCTTAGCATTTTCGGGCCACAAAATGCTAGGACCCACTGGAATTGGAGTCCTATATGTGAAAAAGGAAGTCTTAGAAGGAATGGATCCATTCCTTCGAGGTGGTGAAATGGTTTTAGAAGTAAATTATCAAAGCGCTACATGGAATGACTTACCCATGAAATTCGAAGCTGGAACTCCAAATATTGCAGATGCGATTGCTCTTGGATCAGCTATTGATTATTTAAACGACATAGGTATCGATAACGTCCAAACTCATGAATTCAATTTAACGAAATATGCCTTGGATCAATTTGCCCAACTAGATCACGACCTAGAATTATTAGGTCCTACTGATCCGCAATCCCGTGGAGGGATTTTTTCATTCCACCACCCTACTGTACATCCTCATGATCTTGGAACTTTATTAGATAGACGCGGGATAGCAGTCAGAACTGGACACCATTGTACTATGCCATTAATACGGCAATTAGAGCTTTCCGCTACTGCAAGAGCAAGTTTTTATATTTACAATACTGAGCAAGATATAGACGAACTCATTGAAGGATTGAAAGAATCTTTGGGTTACTTTTTAAATGCCACCTAGTAATATCGACAATTTATATGATGAAGTAATACTTGATCACTGTCGAAAACCCAGGAATGTGATTCCCGTGACTAAAGTTGATATTGAGTCATCAGCAGTAAATCCATTTTGTGGAGATGAAGTAAAATTTCAATTCGAATTGATGAAATCAACTCACATTTCAAATATCTTCCATCATGCAATTGGATGTTCAATTAATAAAGCGTCCGCCTCAATTCTATCTGAAGTGATTAAAGGAAGATCTCTAACAGAAATCGATCGAATATCCAAGGGTTTTCGCACAATGATGACTTCAGATGAATTTTCGAATGATGCTGAATTAATTGGGGATCTAAAAGTGCTTCTTTCAGTCAAAAATTTTCCTATTCGGATTAAATGTGCGCTTCTAGCTTGTAATGCAATAGATGATGGAATTAAAAAAGTTCGATTAAAAGAAATTTAATCGACCCAGGTTTTAGCCCAATAAAAATACTCATAGCCATTGGAGACTGGATAAAATCCTCTGACTCGACTTTTCCATGCCCAAAAATTCATCCTAGTAAATGGAAGAAACCTATGCGCATCCTCCATACTTAATCGTTGAATTTCCTTAATTTGATCTCTCCTAATATCTGGATCCATTAATCCAATTTGAGATTCAATCAGCTCATCAATCTTAGGATTAGTAATATTTGAACCATTCCACAAACCCTCACTGTGTAACACTCTCGTAAAATATACATTCGGGAAACTAGATGGAGCTGGAGGACCAACAAGCATTTCATAATTGCCTCCAATCCAAGCATCTTCAGCAAATTCTCTCCTGTTTAAGATTTTGACTTCTACCAAAAATCCTGCATCAATCAATTGGGATTGAATAATTTTTGAATACTCTATATAAGAATCACCAAAATCTCCCACAGAGATTTCAAAGGCAATAGGTTGAGAACCTTGCAGATCTGACACGATTTGCAAAGACTTTTGCGGTGAATCAATAAAGGATTTTAAAGTTTGATCTTGTAACATCCATTCATCCGAAAGGAGTGGAATTCCTACACTCGTAATAATATTAACAGGACTTATGCTCTTATTAGCTTCATCCGGATCAAGTGCATAAAAGACAGCTCTACGAATTTCTATCTCTTGGAAAATTTCTGAATTTGTATTTAATGCAATCTCAATACCTGCCCCAAATTCTGGAGAAAGAATATAATCTGAATTCGGTAAAAATTCTAAAAGATCATCAATTTCACTTATCTCAAGTTGAACAATATCAAGTTGATCAGTCGCCGCAAAAGTCGCTATACGTGCTGATGGATCTGGTATCACACTGAAAATCAAAGAATCCAAAAATGGAAAATCTGATTCAAAATAATCGGGGTTTCTAGAAAATTTGTGAAAAGAATCAATTTTTGAAGATTTATATAGCCATGGCCCCGATCCTATTACAGGACCATCCTGTAGATCATCCAAACCCTCAAATAATTTGGATGAAACAATTTTTGAACGTCCATCAGCAAGATGTAACAAAAAATCTGAATCTGGAAACTGAGTAGACAAACGAATATTCGATTGGTCTATTATTTCTATCTCAGATAAAGACCACAAAGTTGGAGAATTGTTTTCATTCAAATTCAATATTCTACTCAAACTGAATTCTACGTCTGCTGTCGTCACTGATTTCCCAACTAATGGAAAAACATTTTGCCACTTTGCGTCAGTTCTTAATTTGAACACAAAGGTAGAAAAATCCTCCATTACCCATGATTCACACAAATCACACTGCAGCGACATAGTATTGAAGTTATTATTACCCTCTGTATCGAACCGGAGTAATCGACTATATACAATCCCTGGTCCCCATAGTGCTAAAGAAGGCGAAAATTCCACGTGAACATCTTGGTGTGAAATACTAGAATTGGTTGCGAAATTTAGCCTTCCTCCATATTTAATTTTCGACAGGTCTTGTCGTTTATTCAACAATTGTTCTGTTTTTACAGGTGTTGCTATTGGAATTGCAGTTGGATTATGTGTCTTAACCAATTTTGTTGAAGAATATTTCTTTTCAGAATTGGATTTTTCGTTGTTAAATTTTTTGATACTTGGGGGAGTAAACAATTCTTTTTGATCAGTTTGGGGTGATTTATTGTTATAATCTTCTTGGACAGATTCCTTGGATTCTGACACAACATAGGTTTCCAGATCACTATCTGACGTTTGGGATAACACATGATCCTCGGAGTTCTGAACATTATTGCACCCAATCAATATAGAGACAAAACAAATTGCCAATAGAACATAGCTAGTTTTAGGAGCAGTAATTTTAGTGAAGTAATACATAGGATCAAAAAAGTCATTTCATCATCTTAGAAACATAATTGATCGTAGCACATTTGAAAATTCATTTTCGGAGCAAAATTTGTTAATCGACTGTCATGCCCATCTTGCAGATTACGAACCAACTGAGATCCCAAGCATCTTAAAAAGGGCCAAAAAAGCAGGAGTAGGAGCAATAATCTCTGCTGGAACTAACATCCAATCATCTTCAAGATGTATTGATTTGTCACTTCAGTATCCATCAATTTTTGCGGGCATCGGTATTCATCCATCTGATATCACAAACCCTATTACAGATTTAGAAATCAACAAATTGTATGATCTTGCCAAATCTACTGAAAAATTAGTTGTGATGAGTGAAATCGGCTTGGACTTCCAAATCCATTCTCCTGATCTCAAGCTACAATATGATGCTTTTAGACAGCAAATCAGAATTGCTCGAGAACTTAATTTACCCATCATTTTCCATAGTAGAAATGCACACTCAGAAACATTGAGATTATTAAAAGAGGAACGTGGATATGAAGTTGGAGGAGTGATGCATTATTTCCAAGGTGATCTATCAATTGCCAAATCAGCCATTGATTTGGGGTTTCATATCTCTCTTGCAAAACCATTGTTAAGACTAGACGAACTTCAAAAGACGACTCAAAATTTGCCTCTTGAGTCGTTGGTCATAGAAACTGACTCTTACCCTCAACCTTTTAAGTCTAAAAGAAGTTTATGGACTGAACCTAGACATTTAAAAGAAATAATTGAAAAACTATCAGAGCTAAAAAATGAAAATGTCCAAAACCTTGAAAAAATACTTGAAAAAAATATTTTTAATGTTTTAGGAACTAAGAACTCTGAAGTAGTTAAAAAATTTATCCTATGAACCTTATTCTAAATCGTCGCTTCATAATAAGGATACAGAAAAAGGAATAAGATTGCCCCGGCAATGAACCACCCTGGAAGTGTTGAATTTAGTGCCCTAATATTCCCACATTCGTGCAGTGTTCTTGTCCCGACTGTTGCAATTGCTAAAACACATAGCCAAACTAACATACAAATCATTTTTTCCCATTGAATAGAAAAAGGTAAAAGCAAAAGTAAAACTAAAATCCCAGGAATATAAGCATAACCAGTAGCACGTAAAGTGAGTCTGTATGTGACTTTTCTAGACAATTCTCTTTCCTTCACAAAATATAGCCTTATCCCCACAAAGTGAGTAATAATTGACCACAGTACCCATCCAAGAAACGTGCTAACGAAGCAAAGGCTAGCATAATATACATGAGAAGTGTTCTCCTCAGATAATATTTGTTTTATATTTTCTGAAGGATCTAAGAGTACTGTAATTACGATAGCGAATGCTGCAATCGCAACTACTGAAATAGACTTAATTAACCAAATGGGGTGGTCACTAATTTTATGATATACCGTCGACTTTAACATCGCACATTGAATTAATTCGTAAATATAAGGCATCAAGACACCCTTGGCTTTTTGTTAATTTGTCTCTGAGATGAATCTTTAATAATAATCCTTTTCATCTCGCTTTCAATCAATCGAAAATCTCTAGCCGGTAACAAATGCATCAGTTCTATAAATGCCAAAGGCCAATCTTCGGGGTACCAAAATTTCAAATAATCTAACCTTGGAGCAATTACACTTGCGTCAATAAATTCTTCGTCATTAAGCACCATTCTAGGTTGCAATTTGACCCGATTAGGCCTCAACTCTCCTATGGATTTAGAACCATATAAAGGGGAATCATCATGAAAGGTTTCAGTTGTGATTATAGCGGTTGCAGCCCAAGATCTTACGCCAGCCAAATAAAATAGAATTCTATCATTCTCGCGTATAGTTTGGGTCATTTCATCAAATCGATCTTCGAATCCAAAAACTTCAAAATCTGAGTCTTTCAGAACATGGAAGTTCTCAACGGTTTCTACAACCATCCAATATTTCAGATTGCGGTTATTTGATTTATTGCTTTTTGTATTCATTATCTTTTTCCCGATCATATCATACAAACAAGAAAACTTTGGCATACTCAAAAAGCGTTTTTACGCATAAAATGTTGAAAAAGCAAGATAGTAATGATAGATTTGCGGCGTAAACACTTCACAGGCTTTTGTAGCAACATTTGATCGCAGCCTCAATATCAATCTCGTCAGGCACAAGTTCATGACAAAAATAATAATTGCAATTTTAAGTGCTTCAATATTCGCATCCGGAGGATGGCAACTAGGGTCCTACATTAGTGACGTTTGGTCTCCTGAAAACAAATTGCCCCTGATAATTGGACTATCATTTTTAGGTGTAATTTTCGGAGGAATTTCGGGTCCACTGTTAATAATTAAAATTGCAAACCGGATCACCCTCTACAGTCAAGAATTCACAACTTCTAGGCTGCTTTCTATTTCACTTGGGATGCTGATTGGTTTGTTTTTGGGGTTAGGAATTTCATTGCCTTTTATTCAAATTTCTGGATGGATAGGAGTTGGACTACCACTGTTCATCAGTTTATTTTCAGCATATGTAGGCGGTTTTATAATGATGTCTCCCAATAGGGACATTTTCCAACAATGGTTAAAGATTTCTTCAAACCCTTCACTCCTACCAAATGAATATCTTGTCGATACTAGTGCAATCATAGATGGAAGATTCAGTGAATTAATAAAAAGTGAATATATTTCAGGGCATATAGTGGTTCCAAACTTCATTCTGAAAGAATTGCAAAATATTGCCGATTCGTCAAACACTATAAAACGCGAACGTGGTAGAAGAGGATTAGACCTTCTAGACGATCTACAAAAAAATTATTCCGATGGAATTCAAATCTCACAGAAAAATGAAGCCAATCTTTCAGGTGACGTAGACAACAAATTAATAGAATTCGCATTAGGCCAGAAGATTACATTGATTACGACAGATTATAATCTAACTAGAGTCGCAGAACTAAGGGGAATTAATGTTTTAAATATTCATACTCTAGCTTTTGCACTTAATCCAATAATATCAAACGGTGATAAAATAATTTTGGCCATCACTCAAATAGGAACTGAATCAAACCAGGGTGTTGGTTATCTTGATGATGGAACTATGGTAGTTGTAGAGTCCGGAGAGCAATTTCTAAATACAAGTATTGAAGTAACTATTACAAGAATATTGCAAACCCCTACGGGATCTATGATGTTCGCAATCTCATCCGAAAATCCCTAAAAGATGATGCTGAAATCTAACAACCACAATTCTAAAACACCTAATACCTCGGCAATACTTCTTGCGGGAGGTACAAGTAATAGAATGGGCTCAAAAGACAAGATTTTATCAACGTTGGGTGAAATTCCCGTATTGTTTCATAGTTTAGAAACGCTAAATTCTTCACCGGAAATACATTCGATTATCATAGTAGTACCCAAAGATAAAATACTTGCTTATCAAGAGAAAATTCCTAATGATAAATTCCCAAAAATCCAGAAGATTTGTGAAGGAGGAAATTCCAGACAGGAATCAGTTCAGGCCGGATTAAATTTTGTTCAATCTGCTAAATGGGTCCTGATACATGATGCAGCTAGACCTTTTATTTCTCAACAGATGATTTCTGAAGCTACTGAAGCGGTGAAGGATACAGGTGCTGCAACGGCGGCAGTCCCCATGACCGACACACTGAAACTATCAGAAGACGCTGGATTGAGCGTAAAACTTACAATTCAACGCGAAAAAATTTGGGCTGCACAAACACCACAAATTTTTTCAGTTGACATGCTTAAAAAGGCCCACGCTAATCCTCCAATATCTGATTTCAGTGATGACTCATCCTTAATTGAGGCTTCGGGTATAAAGGTAAAAATATTTTCAGGTTCCACCCAAAACATTAAAATAACTTTTCCTGCTGATTTGAAAATTGCGGAGGCCATTTTCAAATCTTTAAATCCTTACGATTACAAGGCAAACCAATGACACAACGATGCGGAATAGGGTTTGATGTTCACCCGCTTAAACCTAATCTAGATCTCATACTTGGCGGAACTAAAATTCCACACCACTCTGGATTACAAGGTCACTCTGATGGTGATGTATTGATCCATGCAATAATTGATTCTTTGTTAGGAGCAGCCGGATTAGGAGATATAGGAAAACACTTCCCAAAGAATCATCCCGATTTGAAAAATATCAAGAGTACTTTAATGCTAAGTCAAACATATCAATTACTGAAATCATCAAAATGGCGAGTAATCAATGTGGATGCTACAATAATCGCCGAGGAGCCAACGATTAGCCCATATGCACAGTTAATGTCAAACGTGATTGCAGCTGAAATTGCAATAGATCCAAATGCAGTTAACATAAAATCTACAACTTCAGACAACCTAGGATTTACGGGTAGAAAAGAAGGAATAGCAGCCATATCAATAGCTACAATTCAAGTGCTGAAATGAACCTATTTAATACACTCACAATGACAAAAGAGCCTTTCACTCCATCAAATAATGATGTGAAAATGTATGTATGTGGAATAACTCCATACGCATCTGCTCACATTGGGCATGCCATGGTATCAATAGTTTTTGATGTTCTCAGAAGATATTTGGAACACAAAGGGTTCGCTGTAACTCACATACAGAATTTTACTGACGTTGACGACAAGATGATCCAAGCAGCATCAAAATCTGGTGATACAGTCCTTGAGATCGCCGAAAAGAATATCGCTTCATATATGATGGAAATGGATCAATTGAACATTTTGAGGGCGACATCATATCCTAGAGCCACATTGGAAATGAATTCTATAATTAATTTGATAGAAGGTCTGATAAACAAGGAATATGCATACAATATTGATGGCGATGTGTTTTTCAGGGTCAAAAAATCAATAGATTATGGGAAACTAAGCCATCGTAAAATTTCAGATTTGTTGGCGGGCGCAAGAATAGAAGTAGATGAAAGGAAAGAATACCCAGGGGACTTCGCACTATGGAAAAAAACCATAGTGGATACTGACCCATCATGGGAGAGCCCTTGGGGCTATGGCAGACCCGGTTGGCATATTGAATGTAGCGCGATGGCAACAACTTACTTAGGAGACATGATTGATATTCACGGTGGCGGTCAAGATTTGATTTTTCCACATCATGAAAATGAAATAGCCCAATCCGAATCATTCTCTGATAAAAAACCTTACGCAAAATTTTGGTTGCATAACGGTATGCTCAGGCTGGGACAGGAAAAAATGAGTAAATCACTGGGTAACATTATTTCAATTTCAGAGGCACTTAATAAATTTTCTTCTGATGCTATACGATTATTTTTTCTAACTTCCCACTATAGAGATCCAATCACATATTCTGAAGAAAATGTGATTTCACAAGAACGCGCATTGGAAAGATTAATCAACGCGTCCCAATTAGAGCCACGAGGGTCTACAGAGGTCAAGTTCAATACAGATTCTTATGTCCAGCAATTCAAGATGGCAATGGACGATGATTTAAACACTCCTAGAGCCCTATCCGTGTTATTTAATATAGCAAGAGAGATCAACCGCAATCAATCAATCTCCATGACATTAGAACCTCTACAATCAACCTTAAAAATGTTGTCATCAGTTTTAGGGTTGTCGCTTACCAAGCATGAATCTATTCAAACAAATGACTCAAGCGAAGATCTGATTAACTTACTAATTGAAATTCGATCTGACATGAGGAAATCCAAACAATTTGAGGCTGCAGACAAAATTCGAGATGGACTAGAAAAATTAAATGTGCTAATTGAAGACCACAACAATGGAACCGATTGGAAATTCTCTAATTAACTATCTAGCAACCAACTCTCTCAAAAACTTGGACTCTATGTCGATTGCCGTCAGTTACATATAATCTGCCTGTAGAATCTAATTCCACAGACACTGGCCCCCAAAAAAGTTTTTCAACATGAGCGGATTCTCGATGAGGATCGCCTAAATCAGAAAAATCTACCCCTGCCACAGGTTCTAAATTTGCAGTTTTCCTAGCATCCCTTTCATCAACATTACTTTCCATAAAACTCTGTGCCCATTTAGACAATGTAGCTTCACCTCTCAACAATTGATGAAAATCTCCCTGCTCGTTAAAAATCTGCACCCTTTCATTACCCCAATCGGCTACATAAGAATAACCAAACTCGTCTACCGCCACACCAGAAGGTCTAAGTAATTGTCCTTCTCCATTGCCTGAAGACCCAATAGTGGAGATATATTCACCTTCTGAAGAAAATCTCTGAATTCTATCATTTCCCCAGTCAGCTACATATATTTCGCCTGTGCGAGAAATTTCTATCCCCCATGGAAGATTAAATTGTCCTGGGTTTGATCCATTGGATCCAAAAGATTCCATAAAGATACCCTCATCAGAATACTTTTGAATCCTATGATTGTGGGTGTCTGAAACATAAATATTGTTTTGCGTATCCACAGCAATACCTGAAGGCCCGTCAAATTCTGCTATACCAGAGCCAGGCTGTCCCCAAGCAGAAAGAAAATTTCCATCACTATCAAATCGTTTTACCTGATGAACGAAATCATCGGTAATGTAAATTGAACCAAAATTATCTTCTGTTAAACATGTTGGAGAAAAAAGATTTTGATCGGAAATTTCTGAAAACCCAAATGTCCCATAAAACTCGCTATCTAGATCCAATACAGTTACCCTAATCCCTCCCTGTCCAGAAGTTAATGCGGGAGCTCTAGATCGATTTGCAACATATATTTTCCCATTTTTAGCAGCAACCAAGTCTGTAGGGTATTCAAAACCTCTGCCTCTCATGGCCAAGATACCCAGTGTTAAACTATATTTCACAATAGGAGTTGAAATTTCTTAATACCATCATTTCTACAATTTCAGTAAAACAAAATCATCAAATTCTTTGAAATTCATCGGAAACAGCTGCAAGACGAATTAATTGTGGAAACTTTTCTTTCTGACCTAAACATTCATTGGCAAATTCAACCAAAATTTCTTCCGTCTCACTAGAAACCTCAAGACCACCTAATTCATCTAAACATTTTTCTACTAAATCATCCGAGGAAAAATCTCCAGATGCTTCAAATAATTTATCTACAATTTTACTGACACCTGGTTTGGCAATATCTCCAAATTGTTCTGACAAGAAATTCAACCTCTCAAGTAGAGTGCCACTATCAATCCACTCAAGGCCTTGATGCCAACCTTCAACAGTAAAAGGATTATTCAAGAATTGACCCATCCAGCCAATTTGAACGTTCCGAATTACCATCTCATATCTTGGTCGATCAAATTCTTCTGTCATCCTAAGCGTTCCTACTACTAATTCTGTTGGACTCTTTATTTTCTGATAACGGATTTTCTCATCTTTGAAAAAATCTGAATTAAATAGCACCCTTAACATATGTTTTATATCATAGGAACTATCAAAATACGCATCTACTAAAACCTGAATCGCCTCTGGGTCTTGTGGGGGGACGTAAGGCCATGATGGAACCGAAGGCTCATCGGAGACAAAGAAATTATATAAATGTCGAGCTAAAAATCTTGCTGTAGACTCTTGCTCACAAATTATCCTTATAATTTCTTCCCCATTGAATTCACCAGAATGACCTAAAAATTCTTTGACCCCTTCATCATGATCGTCTTCTCTATAATCAAAGAAATAATTAATCCTCCCATAAGGCCAATCTGAATCTTTTTTGGATCGGGCCATCATGTATTCTGTATTACCAATTGTCCATCCTGTGAAAGCTCTAGCGCATTCTTTTATATCAGTCTCTGTATAATTCCCAACACCCATCGAAAACAACTCTAAAAGCTCGCGACCCCAATTCTCATTAATCGCGCCTTTGTGATTGTCTTGGTTATCCAGCCAAACAATCATAGCGGGATTCTTTGAAAGCTCTAACAAAAGACGATCAAATTTGCCTAGAGAATGTGCTCTAAACATCTGAATTTGTTCGTGCAATACTCTACCATTAATAACTTTATCATCGCCTGTAGCAAAAAGTTGATGCCAAAACAAAGTCATCTTTTCTTTTAAAGGAGAATTGGTCGTTATCATCCTATACAACCAATTCCTTGCGGATCCGGGATAATTAATCATCCCAGAGGCCTCATGATCAAATCTCCTGACCATGAATTCTCCGACCCAAGAATCATCTTCTGAATCTAACAAATAATCTACAGTATTTTCATAACCCATAGATACATATTGATCGGCCTCATCCCTGGTAGATCCAAAAGCTGCTCGCCTAAGTAAATGTTCAACCAACTTCACTTCAGGAAGACTCATAACCCGCTCCTATGGGATTAACAAAATGAAATAAAATCATTTTGGAGATACTATCTCACGCTCCTGATAAAATCAAATTCTGTTAGTAGCGCTCACAATTGAAATCGCAACAAATACAACCGCTAACACAATAGTAAAGCGAAATAAAAGTTGTTCCATCCCACGTCTAGTCCGAAAACCCCCATCGCCACCACCGAACAAACCGCCACCGCCAGCACCTCTGACTTGGAGCAAAATCAACACTACCAACAAAATAGAAATGAAACTTTGAATTATTACAATTAAATTATCCATCGACCTCATACACTCCCATTAACTAGAGTTTATATCAACTATCGAATTGCCTCAAGATGGGAAATGACTAATTCTCTAGCAATCTTTGGATTGGCTTTCCCTTGAGTTTCCTTCATTATCTGACCAATAAAAAAGCCCACTACTGCGTCTTTACCCCCCAAATAATCACTCACAGACTTTGGATTTCCATCAATTATTCTTGATACTGCATCTTCGAGAATATTATTATCAGATATTTGAACCAACCCTTGCTCTTCAACTATTTGGGCCGGATTACGACCGGTTTCATAAACCACCTTGAATACATCCGTAGCCATATTGTTGCTTAACGATCCACTATTTATAAGTTGAACTAACTCTACAAGATGTGAAGGTTTTACTAGTATTTCACTAATTATCTTCCCTTCATCATTCATGAGACTAAACAAATTCGTAATTATCCAATTTGATAATTGTTTAATAAGATTTTTATCAACTTTTGAATTAGCATCTAAAAGATCAACACAAGCGTCAAAAAAGTCAGATGTTTTTCTATCAGTAGTAATCAAAACTGCGTTATCCATTGTCAAATCATACAAATCTATATACCGAACAATTCTTTGTGCTGGAAGTTCAGGAATTAGTTCTCCCAGTTCTGAAATCTGATTTCTGTCAAGGACTACGGGTAACAAATCTGGTTCAGGGAAATATCTATAGTCATGAGCAAACTCTTTACTTCTTTGTGAAAAAGTTATTTGCTTTTGCTCATTCCAACCACGAGTTTCTTGTTCAATTTTAGCTCCTGAATCCAACAACTTTGACTGGCGATGTTGTTCAAACTCCAAGGCACTAAATACAGAACGAAAACTATTCATATTTTTAATTTCGACCTTTGTACCCAATTCTTTGACCCCAATATGACGCAAACTAATATTTGCATCACACCTAAAATTACCCTCTTCCATGTTGGCTAAACTTGTTTCAATATATCTAACGATTTGGTGAACTCTCTGCAGGTAACTTCTAGCTTCATATGGACTATTCATTTCAGGCTCTGAAACAATTTCCATTAAGGGTACCCCAGCACGGTTCATATCCATTAAAGTATATCCATTACCTTGAGAATCCCGTCGGTGCATCAACTTCGCTGTATCTTCTTCCAGATGTATTCTATTGATATTAATAGATTTTTCATGTCCCTGAGAAGTCTCCACAGATAATTTACCATTTAACGCCAATGGCAAATCGAACTGCGATATTTGATATGCCTTCAAAAGATCAGGGTAATGATAATTCTTGCGATCAAATTTCGAATATCCTGAAATATTACAATTTAATGCCAAACCAGTTTTCACTACGTGTTCAATTGCTAGACGATTTATTTTGGGCATCACGCCAGGCATGCCCATACATATGGGACATACAAATGTATTAGGTCTAGAATCTTGATAATCAGCAGCACAGCTGCAAAACATCTTGCTTTTAGTAAGCAACTGAGCATGGATCTCAAGGCCTATAACTGTTTCGTAATCCATTTTAAGCCTTAATAAAAATCGTGTGTTAAGTATATATTCTGTTCATCTAGCAAACAAGAGTTTCAGAGCGTTAAAACATTTTTTCATTAAATTTCAGCGGGACAAATTTGCAATGTCCAATCGTTTTTATAGACATTCCACTTGGTGATTTAGATATCAAAATTAGTTCCTGCCCAGATGAGCCCACAACGGGAGCAACCATTCTTCCAAATTTACTCAACTGGTTAGCCAGCTGCATGGGTATTAATGGACATGCTGCAGACACAATGATTGCATCATAAGGAGCATTCGACTCAGAGCCCCATTCACCAACTTCAACACTTACTACTGCTGTGCTGGAATACCCCAAATCAATCAAACGACTCTTAGCAAGCTTATGCAAACCTGCAATACATTCAGTAGTGGTTACTTTGTCACTTAAATTACTTAATATAGAAGCTTGGTACCCACTACCAGTGCCAATTTCCAAAACACTATCAAATTTGGAAATATTTAAACTATCAAGCATTGTGGCAATCATAGAAGGTTGAGAAATCGTCTGGTTAAACTCAATTGGAAGGGCCACATCTTCATAAGACTTTAGAAAATCTTGCGACCTTACAAATTTCTCCCGTGGAACATCACTCATAGCATTAATTACTTGATGGTTATTAATGCCAGCTTGTATTTTTTCAAACAACGCGCATTTTGAGGCGAAAAGATTCATCTATCTATCTATCATTTAAATCAAAATCTAATTAAACATGTTATGCCACAACTTCACTCGAACAGTATATAATACCCAATATTGATTTTTATCTTATAAATGGTGTGAACTTGCCACAATATTATCCAGTTTTTCTAGACTTAAAAGGACGTAAAACCCTAATAATTGGGGGAGGTGATTTTTGTCAAGAAAAAGTGGAGGTTCTTCTGGGATACAATGCCGAAATAGAAATTGTTGGCACTCAAATCCCTGAAAAAGTTAAACCTTTGTGTCAAAAGAAAATTGTGAAATGGTCTAATCGCGAATTTCTTCCTGAAGATCTTGATGACACATTCCTTGCAATAGTTGCAGACACATCAAACGAATCGTTAAATCAACAGGTATATGATGAAGCCAAAAAGCGGAATGTCCTGCTAAATGTGGTAGATGTCACGCATCAATGTTCATTTATTACACCTGCAATAATAAATAGTGGCGAGGTTACGGCAGCCTTCTCTACAAGTGGTACAAGCCCTGCCTTAGCCAGAAAATTTCGAGAAGTACTTACAGGAAACCCTGTAGAATCTTCTCATCCTGTAATGAATTACGCCATTTTAGCACCGTTGTTGGCTGATGTTAGAAACGAAATACGATCCAAAGGAATAAAACTTTACAATGACCACTGGCAAGCTTCTATTACTGACGAGTTAGTGAATTATATTAATGATGGAAAGTATTCAAAGGCTAGGAAAGTATTATTAAATGATTTATTAGAGGGAATAAATTGTGAATGTTCCAATAACATTTGCAAAAAATATGAGTCGAAAATGGAAATTGCGATGGAACTAAAGAAAAATTCTCCTAAATGGAAATAATCAATGGACTATCCTTCAAAAGTATATTTAGGAACTCGATCTAGCCCATTGTCATTAATGCAAACAGATTATGTGTTAAACCTTCTAAGGACTACTCATCCAAATATTGAGTTCATAATAGTTAAGTCCACAACTCGAGGGGATCAAAACAAAAATGCACCTCTTGAATCAATGGATAGAGGCATGTTCTCCTCTGATATTTCTGCGGCAGTTCTATCAAAAAAAATTGATTGTGCATTGCATTCAGCCAAAGATTTACCAGTAGTGGCAGGAACTGGACTGGTAATTGCAGGAGTTCCAAGACGATCAGATCCAAGGGACGTTTTAATTACAAAATGGAAACTTCCTTTAGATCAACTTCCTTCAGGTGCCAGATTAGGAACAAGCAGCTTAAGACGGAAAATCCAGATACAACATATCAGGCCAGATATTGAAATCCTTCCTATTAGAGGAAATGTAGGAACACGAATTGATAAAGCTATGAATTCCACTGACTACGATGGGGTAATCCTTGCGGCATCAGGACTCATACGACTAGGTATCCAAGACAAGATTGATCATTTTTTGCCAACTGAATTATGTACACCCGACATTGGCCAAGGCACACTGGTAATCGAAGCTCAAAAAGACAATATTTTACTTGCCGAAATCCTATCGAGAATTACTCATAAAGATACTTTGCTTGCTCTGATAGCTGAACGCAGTTTTGTTTCGGAGATTGGTTCAAATTGCTCAACTCCTCATGCTGCTTTCGCTGAAGTATTTCAAGACTCTATTCAGATGCAGGTAATGGTAGCTTCTGAAAATTCTCAGGAACTGTATAGGACCAAGATTTCATGTGACGTTGATACACCAGATCAAGCAGGGAAAATTGCACTTGCATCATTAATAAACCAAGGTGCTGATATCCCAACCATGAGAGATGAAAATGACTAGAAATGGGAAAGTATATCTAATTGGCGCCGGTCCTGGTGATCCTGGACTTATTACTGTCAAGGGCTTAAAAACTTTGCAAGATGCAGAGGTCGTAATTTTTGATACTTTAGCAAACTCCGCATTGTTAGATGAATGCGGTCAAAATACTGAACTTATAAGCGTGACTTCGCTAGGTAAAACTCCCACCAGACAGCAAAATATTAACAATTTATTAATATCCAAAGCCAAGTCTGGGAAATTAGTTGTACGATTAAAAGGAGGAGATCCTTTTGTTTTCGGAAGGGGTGGTGAAGAAGCAGAGGCTTTAGCATTAGAAAATATTAGCTTCGAAATAATCCCTGGAATTTCATCATCAATAGCAGTCCCTGCATATGCCGGGATCCCCATTACTCACCGCAAACATGCTTCTCAATTTATTGTGATTACTGGAAACGAAGATCCTCACAAAAACTCTTCTCAAATTGATTGGAAACTAGTAGCTAATGGAAAAGCTACAATTGTGGTTTTGATGGGTAGAAAAAATCTTTCTTCAATTGCACATAGAATGATAAAAGAAGGTCTGGATCCGAATACTCCAGCCGCAATAATATCTAATGGAACATTACCCACTCAAAGATCAATTACTGGTAATTTAGGAAATATTTCAAACAAAGCCGACAAGTTCGAAATTAAATCTCCCGCAATTGCAATTTTTGGTAAAGTTGTGAACCTTGAAAAGAACCTAACGTGGTTTGTTCCTTCTCATATCAAAGGAAAAAAAGTTCTAATTACAAGGGCAGAACATCAATCAAAAATATTGATAGATGGTTTGGAAAAACTTAATGCATCCGCAATTTCAGTTCCAACAATAGAAATTCAAGAGCTTCTAGACTACTCAAATTTAACAGAAGCATTCAAGAATATTCACGAGTATTCATGGATAGTTTTTACCAGTGTCAATTCAGTTGAAATTGTATTCTCCCAAATCAAATCATTCGGAATGGATCCGCTTAAAATCCTATCTGATATTAAAATTGCTGTGATAGGTAGTGCAACAGCTAAATCGATAAAAAATGCTAACTTAACTCCTTCTTTACAACCGAGTCCATATATTGCTGAGGAATTGGCTGAGTCAATTTCTCAGCATTCTAACAGTGATGCGAAAATCCTAATTCCAATTTCTGAAAATGCTCGAAACACCCTTAAAGAAAGTTTGACTTCAAAAGGATTCAATGTAGATACAATTCCAATTTATCGGACAATTACTCCCAAAAAGTCTGCTGCTGAAATTAATACCCATTTTGAAAACGGAATTGATATAATAACCTTCACTAGTGGATCTACGGTTAAAGGATTATTCGAGATTCTAGATGGTGATACTACATATGTAAATTCTTCTGTTGTAGCATGTATTGGCCCAATAACTGCACAAACATGTATGGAATATGGTATTACTCCAGATATCGTTGCTAGCAAGCATAATGTTGAAGGCTTAATACAAGCTATCAATGATTACTTTTCAGAACTCTGAGGTATATTGTATGTTCCCAAATAAAAGATTACGTAGACTTAGAGGATCAAGTTCATTAAGGGGGATGGTAAGAGAAACCCAATTATCACCTGATGATTTCATTTTCCCTATGTTTATTACTCACGGGAAAAATATCAAACGTGAAATTTCTCCAATGCCTGGGATTTTCCAATTTTCAGTCGATTTACTAGAAAAAGAAATTACCGAACTCTTAGAAATTGGAATCAATGGTGTTTTACTTTTTGGAATCCCCTCAATCAAAGATGAATTAGGAACCGACGCATATTCAGATAATGGAATCATCCAACAAGCAATCAAAAAAATTAAATCTATTTCGCAAGAATTGATAATTATTTCTGATATATGTTTGTGTGAATATACTGACCACGGACACTGTGGAGTGTTAGAAAACTCCATGGTAGACAATGATAAAACTCTGAATCTACTTTCAGAAATGGCTTTATCTCACGTAGCTGCAGGTTCAGACATGGTCGCACCCTCAGCAATGATGGATGGACAAGTAAAATCAATCAGATCAGCTTTGGATGAGGCTAAGATGATTTACACTCCTATAATGAGTTATTCAGCTAAATATGCATCATCATTTTATGGACCTTTTAGAATCGCAGCAGAATCGGAACCTCAATTTGGGGACCGAAAAGACTACCAAATGGATCCAGGGAATATAAGAGAAGCTATGTTGGAAATTTCCCAAGACATTGAAGAAGGAGCCGACATTGTAATTATCAAACCGGCCCTAGCCTTTTTGGATGTAATTGCAAAAGCTAGGAATTCATTTGATTTACCTATTGCAGCCTTCAATGTAAGCGGAGAATATTCAATGCTAAAAGCTGCGTCACAAAATAATTGGATCAATGGCCCAAATGTGACTATGGAGCTACTTACTGGGATCAAACGGTCAGGGGCAGACTTGATTATTTCCTATCACTCAAAAGAAATAATTAAATTGCTGAATAAAAAATATTCTTGAAATATCGTGAAATCTTCTTTGACCAAATTTTTACAATTACTTTGCTAATAATCTCATCAAATGTTATAGGTCCGAAATCCCTACTATCTGTACTATGACTTAAATTATCACCTATTACAAAGTATTCGTTCTTCTGTAATTCCCATGACTTTTGAGAACCCTCATAATAAGCCGGATTTCCAATGGCATTATCGTGCACAGTAAATTTATCATTTACTAATACCCTATTACTTTCTATTCGAACAATATCATTAGGAATCCCTATGACTCTCTTAAGAACCTTGCTTAATTTCCCGTCACTTCTGCGTAAAATCACCACTGATTCATAAGCTGGATGAAAATTCTTAGAATTTAAAACTAAAATTAACTCACCTTCTTTGTATGCAGGAAACATACTGTTTCCCTCTATTCTATATACTTCTAGATTACCAATTCGCATTTAATATCAAACCAATCACTCAAGAAACTTCATATTAATCGAATCTATCATATCAATTTTTTTTCAATCTAATCCTGGACTCGACCTTGCGCATTGGGTAATGTTTTAGTATCTTCAATTCTAGAAATCTATTTTAGGGGAATAATATGAATCTTTTTTCAAAACTTTTACAATCAATCAAAATTGAAACAGTAAGCGCCCACTGTGACGTGCCTTGTGGAATTTATGATCCTATTTCAGCCAAGATCGCTGCACAAACAGTTCTTAAAATGGCTGTGAGGTTAGAAGCTGTTGCGCTTCCTCCCACTGATATTGCAGTTCCTAATTCAGTCGCTCGATATGTTGCTGTTAAAGAAGAGCATGCACAACTAGTTAAAAGCGAACTAAATACTCTTTGGGCTGATTATTTCAAACCTGAACATCTTGAGCAATATCCTAATCTTCATGAATTAGTATGGAATGCTAACAAGCTTGCTGGGGCTAACAAACAAACCGTTAGTTCTGAATCAGCAAAACAATTAGTAGATTCAGTTGACGAAATTGCAAAAATCTTTTGGGCTACTAAGGGAGTTGACTATAGCGACCCCAACGCTGAGATAAGATTCGGAGCATAAAACAATTTAAAAAAATGGGCTCGTAAAAAAATTACAAGCCCATTTTTTACTACTTGATCAAAACCCGATCAGTCTCTCAATCACTTCTTATAATCAGTTCGAGGTGGACTGAAAATATCTAGTGCAATCGCTCCTTGATCTGTAGCGCTCAAACTATGTTCAACATTCGAAGGGATTATATACATTTCTCCTTCTTGTATCATTTTTGTTTCGTCACCTATGGTAAACAAAAATTCCCCTTCCAAAACTATTCCCGCCTGCTCATTCTTATGAGAATGAGATTCCATTTTCGCTCCAGCTAAAATAGTTACTACACTCATCATTACATTTTTTCCCCAAGCAGTTTTCAATGAAACTCCGGGAGAAATCTCAAATGATTCGATCTTTTCTGGATCTATAAAATAACTCATTTACTTCCTCTGAAATCTAGGAAAAATAATTCCCTCTTGCACGTTTATCATGAATCGATAAGCAACTGAAAATAAAATCGTTAATTGGAGTATCAACATTGATTTCTTTTGCAGTGTTAGAAATTGCGCCAGTAATCACATCAATTTCTAAAGGTTTTCCATTTAGTAAGTCCGCATACATTGATGATACTAAATTCTTCCTATTTGTCGTCAGTTCTTCCAATGTTTCCTGAACAATAGATGGATTGATATCCACACCAAGATTACACGCAACCGATGCAGCTTCTTCTAATACTTTAGGTACCAAATATGAAGTGTTTAAATTAGCCATAACCTCATCAAATGTCCCTCTTGTAACACAAGTAAGTCCGCTCAAAGCGGAAATAAAAATTAACTTATGCCATGCATCTCGCTGTATATCATTCGATATGGAAGCGTTGATTTTTGAGTGAGTCAATATCTTCTCAATAGATATCATTCTTGAAGAATTCACTTCATTCTCGCCACCAAAAATTATTTTTGGATAATCTCCGTGAAATGTCACAACTCCGGGAGACAACTGCTCAGCTTCAACATAAATCACACCTTGTAAGACTTTTCTATCTCCAAATTTTTCCATAAGTTTTTGCTGACTGCCAATTCCATTTTGTAAAGTAATAATGGTTGTGTTTGCAGAAACAGCGTTAGCCATTATCTCCATTGCTTGATCAGTTTGGTAGGCTTTAACACAAAACAACACCAGATCTACTGTACCGAGTTCTTCAGGATTATCAGTAGCAAATAAATCTAATCTATCCAGATCCTCCTCTCCGTGTTTTAGAAGCAGTCCATTTTTACGTATTGATTCCAAGTTTTCACCACGTGCAACCAAAGTAACATTTTGTCCTGATTGAGCTAATAATCCTCCTAAACATCCCCCTACTGCCCCAGCACCCATAATTAAAATATCCATGAGTAACTACTACCTTTTACTTAATCTCTATGACAATATTGCTATACATTTCTTCCCCAACATTCGTTACACGATGAAGTGCCCCTTTTTGCCCCATAACTACCTGACCCACAGAAAGTGGTGAAATTGAAACTTCCCCGTTTTCATGTTCACCCTTCAACGAACCTGAACGAGTAACAACAAAACAATAATTAGTATTGTGCCTATGCCAATCACTCGATTCACCAGGAGATAGCTCAAGATTCCAAACTCTAATCAAATCGTTTTCAAACATAAATTCTGTACCGACATCCCCCAATTGAGAATCATCCATTTTCTCCTCCTATTTGTTCAAAATTGTAGATTTTGTAACTATGGATATATGTTAATGATTTCAAGTATTTTGTCAAAATTTTATGCTGATACTGCGAATTGTTTGTATATCTATAAGGAAAATTTGATACTATTTCTCCTTGACAGTCGAACTGTTAGAATACTATTGCCTAGTCACTAAAAATTTGGAGTAATTATGATCAGCAGAGATAGGTTAATCAAAACTTTCACTGAAATGGTTCAAATCGATAGCCCATCTGGTGAAGAAGAGGCTATGGCAGAATACGTTATCTCAAAACTTGAAAAGTTTGGATTGAGTGTTTCCAGGGACTCTTATGGTAATGTCATAGCCAATGATGGTGGGGAAGATCCAATATTATTGTCTGCACATTTAGACACTGTCGAACCTGGAAGAGGAATAAAACCAATTATTGAAGGCGACAGAATTGTCTCCGATGGATCCACCATATTGGGAGGAGATTGTAAAGCAGGTGTTGCAGCAATATTGGAAGCATTAGAATCAGTAACCGAAGATAACACCTCACACCGTAGCATAGAGGTAGCATTTACAAGAGAAGAGGAACTAGGATTGGTTGGCGCACATAACCTGAATTTTACAATGCTAAAGAGCGATACTGCGATTGTATTTGACGGAGAAGGGCCATCAAGTCAAATCACATCGGCCTCTCCAACAAATTTTAGTTTTGATATTGACATTATTGGCCGAAGTGCACATGCAGGAGTTGAACCAGAAAAAGGCTTATCTGCAATCAAGATTTCTGCAGATTTAATATCTAAATTACCTCAAGGTAGACTAGATGAAGAGACAACCTTTAATGTCGGAAAAATCGAAGGAGGAAGTACTAGAAATACGGTTGCTGAAAAAGTTTCCATTCAGGGAGAATTCAGAAGTAGAAGTACTGAAACTGTCGACATGCTAAAACTTCAAATCACCGAAACGATCAATGACATCCTCAAAATCTACCCTGATGCAGTCATCAATAATGAACTACAAATTAAATTTCAGACATATACCCTTACTGATGAAGACAAATCTACAAACTTGGTCAAATCTGCCCTTAAATCAATGGGACTGAAGCCCGAAATGCTGCCTTCAGGTGGAGGAACCGACGGCAATGTATTCAGATTAAATGGAATCAGTGCTGTAGTAGTTGGAATGGCAGATCACAATATGCATACCAAAAGAGAATACGTTGTCATCCCTGACCTAATTGATTCTGCAAATCTATGCGAAATATTATTAACCAGCTGATAAGGATTTCACTTTAATGGATGTGCGCTTATCATATGGAAAAACAGGATTAATTATCAAATGTCCTCCCAAACAAACAAGGGTAATTGAACCGACATTTGTTAATTCTCTTCCAGACCCCGAAGGAGCAATTCAAAATGCGATCCGTAACCCTCTGGACTCAAAACCATTAAAATCCTTAGTAAAACCTGGGCAAAAGGTCGGGATTTCAGTCTGCGATATCACACGCCCAATACCAACAAAGTTGATCCTTCCTGTAATTCTCAATGAACTAAAGCACATTCCAAAGCAAGACATTACCATCTTAGTTGCAACGGGGACTCACCGATCCAATTCGAAAAAAGAATTAATGGATATCTTGGGAGATGAAATAGTTGACAATTTCCCAACACTAAATCATGACGCATTTAATGATCGCCACTTAGTCAACGTAGGAACCACTGAAAATGGGATTCCCATCCAATTAAACAAAACCTGGGTAGAGAGTGACGTAAAAATTACTTTGGGATTTGTAGAGCCGCATTTTTTTGCTGGGTTTAGTGGGGGACCTAAAATGATAGCCCCCGGGTTGGCAGGCTTTTCAACAATTATGGCCCTACATGACTTTGAAATGATTGCCAATAAGAATTCGCGTTGGGGAATAACTGTTGGTAATCCAATACATGACTCAATACGCGATATCGCTTCAAAAATACCCGCTACATTTTCAATTGACGTTACGCTAAATAAAAATAATGAAATCACATGTTGCTATGCAGGAAATCTATTTAAAGTACATAATGCAGCAACGGATGTGGTGAAACGAATTTCAATGAAACCAGTTGAAAAACCCTTCGATATAGTAGTAACCACAAACAGCGGATATCCATTAGATTTGAATATGTATCAAGCTATTAAAGGCATTTCTGCAGCTAATCAAATACTGAAAAAGGGAGGAACAATTATATGTGCTGCAGAATGTTCCGACGGAATCCCAGAACATGGGGAATACAAAAATATACTTTCTGCAGCATCAAGTCCGCAAGAACTTATCAAGCAAATATCCAATCCAGATTACCAAAAACATGATCAATGGCAAGCCCAGATCCAAGCTCAAATTCAATGTAATTCAAACATCAAATTTAAATCGGATTTTCTTTCAGACAACCAAATAAGATCCGCATTTATGGAACCAATATCAGACATTTCAGAGCAAATCCTAAAACTCCTTCGTGATCTACCGAAAAACGCCGAAATATGTATCCTGCCTGAGGGACCTCAAACTATCCCCTACCTAATCAACAAAAAGTGATTATTCTACAGAAACAACCGCCCCAGCCTCTTCAAGCTTAGACTTTGTCTCAGCAGCATCATCTTTACTCACACCTTCTTTGACATTAGCAGGAGCGCTTTCAACTAATTCCTTAGCTTCTCTAAGACCTAGGCTAGTAACTTCTCTAACAGCCTTAATCACATTAATCTTATTAGAACCAATTTCTTTCAAGACTATGTTGAATTCACTCTGTTCATCATCTTGTGCAGCTGTATCAGCCGCACCAGCTGCTCCCGGAGCGGCTGCAACAGCAACTGGTGCCGCACTTACTCCGAATTCATCTTCCAAGGCTTTAACTAAATCAGCCATGTCTAGAACAGACATCTCTTTAATCGCTTCAATAATTTCTTCTTTAGAAAGGGCCATTGTTTACTCCTTATTTATTCTTAAGTGCAATTAACTAATTTTGAGAATTTAATTGTTGCATCCTGTTGTTAAGCAGTGTTGCTAGTCCGACAATAGGATTATTTAAAACTCGAACCAATCGCGAAACTGGTGATTGGATCTGACGTGCAAAGTTAGCTATCAGCTGATCCTTCGAGGGCAATGTGGCTAATTTCTCTAAGTCTTCAACTGACAGTAAAGTATCATCCATAATTCCCCCTCGAATCTTAAGGGGTAATCTAGATGTAGTAATGAACTCCGTGACTGTTTTAGCTATAGAAACTGGATCTCCGCTCCCGTACGCTATTCCAGTAGGACCTTCAACAATTTCTTTAATAATAGGCTTACCAGATTTTTCCGCAGCCAAGTGAGCAAGTGTGTTTTTTATGATTGTGTATTGTACCGAATTCTCACGAAACACTTTACGCATCTGATTCATATCATTGGAAGACATATCTGTGTAATCAGTTGATACAAGCATCTCATATCCGGCCATCCATTCTGCCATGTTTTCTACACTATCAATTTTTTTATTTGTAGGCATTTTAGCTCCCAAAAAAAATCCCGAATCACAGACTCGGGGTGTAAAGCTTTAAATTATAAAACTATTACCTCGGCAGGCGTTCTCACTTTAACCCAAAACAGGACCCACTGTCTGCGGTGAACGTATTTATTCTACTTCAAGTTCTGTCAATTCTGCAACATTTATCCTCACACTAGGCCCCATGGTACTACTAATAAAACTGGATCTAATGTATTGGCCTTTGAGACCTGAGGGTCTTGCCTGAACTATTGCATCCATCACAGACGACAAATTATCTAATAGTTGTTCTTCTCCAAAACTAGCTTTCCCAATAGGCACATGTATTAAAGAGGATCTATCAAGCTTGTACTCAACTCGACCTTTTTTAGCCTCCGTAATGGCACGAGGAATATCATCAGAGGGCACTACAGTACCAGTCCTAGGATTAGGCATTAATCCTTTCCTACCAAGCACTCGTCCTAACCTGCCAACTTTACCCATCATGTCAGGTGTGGCAATTGATACGTCAAATTCTGTCCAGCCGTCTTCAATTTGTTTTATGACTTCATCAGCTCCAACGAAATCTGCACCAGCCTCTTCGGCTGCATTTATAGTGTCACCTTGAGCAAACACCAAGACTCGAATTTGTTTGCCAGTTCCATGTGGCAAGGTAGCAACGCCCCTAACCATCTGATCTGCATGCCTAGGATCAGCTCCGGTTCTTAAGTGAAGTTCAATAGTTTCATCAAATTTGGCTGTAGCAGATTTTTTTGTAATCGAAATCGCATCTACAGGAGAATAAGATGTTTCCTCTTCAATGGTAGATAAAGCCGAATTGTACCTTTTTCCATGTTTTACCATAACTGTACTACTCCTCTATATCTATACCCATACTACGAGCAGTACCAGCAATAATTTTCATTGCACCTTCAATATCTGCTGCATTCAAATCCGACATTTTCAACTCTGCAATTTCCTTTACCTTATCTCGAGAGATTCTTCCAACTTTTTCGACATTTGGTTGGCCACTTCCAGACTCAATGCCGGCAGCTTTCCGCAACAATTCAGAAGCTGGTGGAGGCTTGACAACAAATGTAAATGAATTGTCATGGTACACGGTAATCTCAACCGGGGCGATTGTGCCCATTTGGGATGATGTACGTTCATTATACTCTTTGACAAATCCCATGATATTAATCCCATGTTGGCCTAGAATAGGGCCAACAGGAGGCGCAGGAGTCGCTTTACCTGCTTCTATTTGAAGTTTAATCGTAGATACTACTTTCTTAGCCACGTTTAGTATTAAATCCTTTCAATTTGTACAAAATCTAATTCAACAGGGGTTTCTCGTCCAAAAAACGAAACCAACACTTTTACTTTTGATCGATCTCCATATACTTCCTCAATAATCCCCATAAAATCAAGGAATGGTCCCTCAGTAATTCTAACAGTCTGACCAACCGAATAAGCAATAGTTATTTTTGGTTGTTCATCCGTATTGTTATAATCTAGAATTTTTTGCACTTCGGATGGCGTTAGGGGCACAGGCCTAGATCTCATCTCTGTCTCATCTTCCGCTGAAACAAAACCAGTAACTCCAGGAGTATTTCGTACCACGTGCCAACATTCATCATCCATCATCATTTTGACCAAAACATATCCTGGGAATACCGTCTTAGCAATCCGTTTACGTTGACCATCCTTAATCTCAACTTCATCTTGAGTTGGGACCAAAACTTCTAAAATCCGATCAGCAATATCCATAGTTGAAATTCGGATATCAAGATTTCGTTTCACACGGTCTTCTTGCCCTGAATAAGTATGTACAATGTACCACTGATCGTCTGAATTGTTATTTAGATCAACCATAATTCTTTCTATCCAAGAATAACCGAAAAAAGTCTTCCAAAACCAATATCAATAACTCCCAAAAATGCTCCAATAACTGCAGCGACGGCTATCACCATTATCGATAGTCGCATAGTCTCTTCTCGGCTAGGCCAAGTGACTCTCCTGAGCTCTCCAACTATATCAGTGAAAAACCGAAAACTTGGACCACTCGAGGATCGTTGATTGGATCTTGAACTCTGACGGACCATAAACTTATCTTACTTCTCTGTATAGTCTATGAGCACGACATCTAGGACAAAATTTCTTAAACTCTAATCTGTTAGGATCATTCCTGCGACTTTTCTCTGTCGTATAATTTCTTTCACGACATTCGGTACAGCTCATATCAATCACTGTTCTATTTTTTCCTTTGCCAGCCATCTTAATTCCTATTCATTAATTTTAGTGATTACACCAGACCCAACAGTCCGGCCACCTTCACGAACAGCAAATCTTAACTGCTCTACTAACGCTACGGGTGTAATCAACTTAATATGCATCTCAACATTGTCTCCTGGCATAGCCATTTCAACACCTTCTGGCAAATGCATCTCACCTGTAACATCAGTAGTCCTAATATAGAATTGAGGTTTATATCCATTAAAGAATGGTGTGTGTCTACCACCTTCAGCGCGGCTTAAAATATATACTTGTGCTACAAAGTCTGTATGAGGAGTAATACTACTAGGAGCAGCCAAAACTTGACCTCTCTCAACATCCTCACGCTCAATGCCTCTAAGCAAAACTCCTACAGCATCTCCTGCTTCACCAGAATCCAACGTTTTATGAAACATTTCAACGCCCGTAACTACAGTCTGATGAGTATCACGGATTCCTACAATATCTATTGTATCGCCCATCTCAACTTTTCCGCCTTCGATCCTGCCTGTAACAACAGTTCCTCTACCCTTTATTCCAAACACATCCTCTACAGGCATAATGAATGGTAGGTCTGTAGGCCTATCTGGTACTGGTACGTAATTATCAACAGCTTCCATCAACTCCCAAATACCCTTACCCCACTCAGATTCTGGAGTTAAGTCGTCAGATTCAAGTGCAGCAAGCGCACTCACAGGAATTATGGGCACATCGTCACCAGGGAAGCCATACTCTGTCAACATTTCACGCAGTTCAAGCTCTACCAATTCTAGTAACTCGGGATCTGCCACATCAACTTTGTTCAAAGCCACAACTATAGCAGGCACTTCCACTTGACGAGCTAAAAGAATATGCTCGCGAGTTTGTGGCATAGGCCCATCTGCAGCACTGACAACTAAAATTGCTCCATCCATCTGAGCAGCACCTGTGATCATATTTTTAATATAATCAGCGTGACCCGGACAATCCACGTGAGCATAATGCCTAGTTTCAGTTTCATATTCTACGTGCTGAATGGCAATAGTCACACCCCTTTCACGTTCCTCTGGGGCATTATCGATCGTCTCGAACGCTCGAAAATCAGCCATTCCTGCAGAAGCAAGAGTTTTAGTAATTGCTGCAGTCAAGGTAGTCTTCCCATGGTCGACGTGACCAATGGTGCCTACATTTACGTGCGGTTTGTTTCTTTCAAATTTTTGCTTAGCCATATTTACCTCCATAAACTGGAGCCCACAAGCAGACTCGAACTGCTGACCTCGTTCTTACCAAGAACGTGCTCTGCCGGCTGAGCTATGTGGGCCTGAGATTAAATTCATTAATTTACACATTATTTTACTCTTATTTGGTGGAGGGGACTGGATTCGAACCAGTGTAGCCCTCAGAGCGCCAGATTTACAGTCTGGTGGATTTAACCACTCTCCCACCCCTCCATAATACAACATACATCTGAGAAGTTTAGCATATTAGATAAGTAGCACCAAATAAAATAGATAGATATTTTCATACTAGCCCCAAGCCCCAGAGGGGACTCGAACCCGCTAACCTGGCGATTACAAATCGCCTGCGCTGCCAGTTGCGCCACTGGGGCATATTTATCTCGTTCACAATAGATTGTTAAAGCGCAAAACGAGGCTAGACCCCGAACTCCGGTGACTAGCCGCATCAACGATAACATTTTATCCATCTATTGCGCATAGGTCAAGCACCAAGAAGTATAAATTTTATATATTGAAATCAAAATTTCACTTCTCTGAAAATTGATTTTGGACCATTAAAAAGACTTCTTGAAGCGACAATCCATTATTTTCAGCAATTTCTTTACAATCTTCATATTCAGGAGAAGCATATATTATTTTATTCTCGATTTTTTTGAGTTTCACACGGACAGCACCAAAGTTCGTCATAACTTCTACTATTTCTCTGTCCGCTTCGAACCTAGAAATCTTCCTAGTCCGAATCCCAAGAGTTGTAGTCTCATTGAATATCAACTCAGCAGCTTCAGATTCTAATTCAACTGGAACTAGGGCTGATAGCATAGTTCCGGGTCGATTCTTTTTCATTTGAATTGCTGTAAACCATACATCCCTGGCTCCAATCAAGAATAGCTTCTCTTGTACATATCCCAACAATTCTGGACTCATGTCATCAATATTTGTTTCAAGAATTGCTAAATTGTTAGCAGATTGAAATTCAAACGAACTCCCTATCCAAACTGACAATGCATTTGGGTAGGAGTCGGGATTTCTTGAGCCTAAACCAACACCCTTGTTGGTTAAATTAATATTTGGATGATCAAAATCTGAAATGGTACACAATATGGCTGCTCCAGTAGGAGTAACCATTTCACCGGTAGGGTGTGATTTGTTAGGAGCTGAGACAATAGGAGCACTAAACTCAGTAAATATGGCTTCCGTTGCTGGTGCGGGCACCGAAACAACACCGTGGGAAATATTGATAATTCCGCTTCCACTAGGAAAAGGAGAACAATAAACTCTATCAATCCCCAATAGTTCTAAGGCTAACACCGACCCTACCACATCTACCAACGTGTCAACTTGTCCAAGCTCATGCAAGTGAACTCGTTCAGAGGGCATCCCATGGACTTTTGATTCAGCTCTTTGTAAAGTTTCAAAGATTTCTACGGATTTGCTTTTGGTTCTATCAGACAAATCTGAACTTAGAATTAAAGAAACAAAATCTTGAAAATTTCGGCGGATTTCTCCTTTTGGAGACTGCTTAACTACTAGATGAGTTCCAGACATTCCATTTCTTTCAGAGTGAGAAAATTCAATACCAAACTCATCTGGAACGATTTTCGAAAGGGGATCAATAACTTGATCAATTGATAACCCTGCATCGACTAATGAGCCCAAAATCATATCCCCACTAGCCCCACCAATACAACGAAAAAAAGCAATGTTCTGTTGCATGTTAATCACCAATCTTGAATTGAATTAGGATACATTGAACCTTTAAAACTACATGAAGTAAAATCCGAATATTGACCTAGATCGCGGGGGTTTGTAGTTTAGGAGACAAAGTGTTCACAACTATTTCATCATCTTCTAAGTCAATAACAACGGTAGTTGCCGGTTTAATCTTTCCACTCAACAATGCATCAGATAATTTATCTTCGATATTATCCTGAATCACTCTTCTTAGCGGACGGGCACCAAAATTTCTATCGTAACCCTTCTCTGCCAACCAACTTTTTGCCGAATCAGAAACTTCCATATCAACACCGTGTTCGATAAGATTCGAATGAACTTCTTTTAACATCAAATCAACTATTTGGGTCATATGTTCCATATGAAGAGACTGAAATACAACCGAACCATCCAATCGGTTTAAAAATTCTGGCCTGAAAAAGCGCTTAACTTCATCCATTACATTTGTTTTCATTCTTTCATATCTATGTTGTTCTTCTTCGATTTCATCAAAAGATTTAGCAAAGCCAAGAGTCCTGTCTTGTCGAATCAGATCAGATCCAATATTACTTGTCATTACGATCAAAGTATTCCTAAAATCTACTTTTCTGCCCTTAGAATCAGTCAGATGTCCATCATCAAATATCTGAAGCAAAATATTAGAAACATCCCTGTGAGCTTTCTCGATTTCATCTAAAAGTATGACAGAATATGGCTTGCGTCGAACCGCTTCAGTAAGTTGGCCACCTTCATCATGCCCAATATATCCTGGAGGTGATCCAACCAGTCTAGCAACCGAATGTTGTTCCATAAATTCAGACATGTCTATACGCACCATAGAATCTTCGCTACCAAACAAGAATTCGGCAAGCTTTTGCACCAAATATGTTTTACCAACACCTGTGGGGCCTAAAAACAGAAAGACTCCTGTAGGTCTTTTACGACTCTTCAAGCCTGATCTAGATCTTCTTACTGCCTTTGAAATTACGCTTATAGCTTCCTCTTGGCCAACTACTTCAGAAGAAATTGATTCTTCCATTTTTACTAGACGATCCATTTCATTGGACGCAAGATTCGTTACTGGAATGCCTGTCCACATTGTCACAACTTCATCTATATCCTGTTCAGTGACAATTGGTTTTTCGTCCAAATCATTTTTCCAGTCTGCTTGCAATTCATCTATTTTTTCTTGTAAGTCCACTTCACGTTCTCTCAAAGAGGATGCATTCTCATACTCTTGCTCTTCTATAGCTTTCTCTTTCTCTGTTTTAGTACGATTTAGCAAATTCGCCAAATCTTTAATATTCACTGGAGGAGTAGAAGAGTTTATACGAACTCGTGACGCCGCCTCATCAATCACATCAATGGCTTTATCTGGTAAGAATCGATCAGAAATAAATCGTGAAGCCAAACTTGCGGCCCTATCTAGAGCCTCATCAGAAATTTCTAAATTATGGTGATCCTCATACAAATATCGTATTCCTTTTAAGATTTCAACAGTCTCACCAACAGATGGCTCTTCTACACGCACGGGCTGAAATCTCCGTTCCAGTGCCGGATCTCTCTCAATATATTTTCTATAGTCGTCCAGTGTAGTAGCACCAATTGTCTGCATTTCCCCTCTCGCTAGAGATGGCTTTAACATATTAGCCGCATCAACTGCACCTTCGGCTGAACCAGCACCTACTACAGTGTGCACTTCATCAATAAATAAAATGCAATTCCCTACTTTACGAACTTCCTCAATTACTTTCTTGAGTCTTTCTTCAAATTCACCACGATATTTTGTGCCAGCGACTAATGAACCCATGTCCAAAGTCACTAACCGTTTGTCCTTTACAGTATCGGGTACATCACCTGTTGCAATACGATTAGCCAAAGCCTCAACAATTGCAGTTTTACCAACTCCAGGCTCACCAACAAGGACTGGGTTATTTTTGGTACGACGACTAAGAATTTGAACAACTCTTTGAATTTCGTTATCCCGACCAACTGTTTTCCCTAATTTGCCTTGAGCTGCCTGCTTAGTAAGGTCAACACCCAATTGCTCTAAAGTTGGAGTAGAAGACTTAGATTTCCTAGAGGGTCTCGAAGTCTTACTTGGGGGCTCATTATTTGCCTGCAAAACATTACTTGTCTCTGCTCTGATTCGATCAATATCTACACCCAAACTCTCTAATATCCCTGCAGCAACACCTTCACCATCTCGCATTAACCCGATCAAAAGATGTTCGGTACCTATGTATGTATGATTCAAGCGCCTTGCTTCATCAACCGCTAATTCAATCAACTTTTTGGCTCTGGGAGTCAGGCCTATATCCTGTTGAGGATTTGAATCTTCTTTACCAATCAAATACTCAACAGCCGATCTTACTCTTGAAAGATCTAGTCCTAGATTACCTAACACTTGAGCAGCAACACCATCGGTTTCCCGAACAAGGCCAAGCAAGATATGTTCACTACCTATATAGTTATGGTTAAATCTCTGTGCTTCTTCCTGAGAAAGAGATAAAACCCGTCTAGCACGCTCAGAAAATTTTTCGAATCTGCTTGCCATTTAACTACCTTTCTAAATGGGTTGGCAACCGCGCCTATATCTATAATAATTCCATTTTATGTATAGTCAATAGATGGGGAACTAGTATTCTTCTTCCACGTAATCTTCAGCAGCTTGTTTTAAACTCATGCCAAGACGACGTCGATCTGCTTCAATCCGTAGAACCTTTACTTGGACATTATCGCCTTCAGCAATAACATCGCTAGGATGGCGAATCATTCGAGTCGACAATTCTGAAATATGAATTAATCCTTCAACAGAACAATCTGGATTATCTAATCTCGCAAATGCTCCAAAATCAGTAACATTAGTAATTACTGCAGCCACCACATCTCCGATATGAATATGATCAGAAATGGCTATCCAAGGTTCTGGCTGCAATTGCCTAATACTAAGTCCGATCTTTTGACCGTCCTTGTCAATCTTGATAACTTTGACGTCAATTTCTTGGCCGACTTCCACAACATCACCTGGAGAACCAATTGGACTCCAAGACATTTCAGAAATGTGAACTAATCCATCAGCACCACCCAAATCAACAAATGCACCAAAATTGCTTATGCCAGAAATTTTACCTTTGCGGATTTCGCCCATCTCTAATTCTTCGATTAACTTTGATTTCAAATCTTCGCGTTCACTCTGAACAGTATTCCTTTCGGAAAATATCGCCCGATTACGAGGCCTGTTTACTTCAAGAACTTTCACTCGAATTGTCTGTCCAATAAATTCATCTCTAGGGTCTGTTTGTTCAGCATTAGCTTCAGAATTACTTTCAGAAGAATCTGCAGATGTACCCTCTGGAGTATTCGTTAAGCTGGACTGAAAAAGATCTCTAGGAACCGAAACCAAATGGGAAATCGGAACAAATCCTCGAATCCCAAATATTTCAATAATTGCCCCGCCTCGATTGAATCCTATGATGGTGCCATCAAGGATCTCACCATCTTTCTCGGCATTGGAAAACGAGACCCAACCACTCTCGTTAACAGCTTTATCAATAGATAGTATTGCAGGGCGATCAGAACCTTCTGGCCTTACAACAAGCATTGTCACAGAAGTCTCACCAACAACAATATCTTCCAGGGCAACCGTACGCATTTCTCCGGGGGGAACAGTTCCTTCAGCTTTGGCTCCGACATTCACCAATATACCGTCTGAATCTGCCCTTAAAACAACGCCCTCAATGACTTCCCCTCGACGTAGCGGCTTCGGTTGCTCTACCGAGTCAAGGAGTGTTCCCATGTCTTCTATAATAGCTCCAGCACCTTCTTCGTGGTCTGTCATATGTTTATGTGATCCGCCTTTTATGAAGTTGTATAGATTATATTGGCGACTAGCCGGATTGTAAAGTCCATTACCATCTAAATAATTCCATAGATGAAATTTGGAAGTCACCAAAATAAAAAAGCCCTCTGGCAATGACCCATTTTCCCACGCCCTTGCGAACGCAGTATCGTAGGTGCTGAGACGTTTCACTGCCGTGTTCGAGATGGTTACGGGTGGTGCCGCCACGCTAGAATCACCAAAGGACTCAATACATAAATTGTATGACTGAAAAGATTAGATGTCAATAATTTGAAAGAGTAAACTTAAACCTATATACACCTGTAGCAATAAATAATTTTCAATTGACCTGTCCATCTCGCCATGTTACAGTCCTTAATATATATGGTATATCGTACAGAGGTGAAAAATGGCAACTACACCATTAATTGAAGTTACTTCCATCGCGGCCCAAAAAATCGGAGAAGTCCTCAGCGAGCAATCTGAAGGCCATACAATGCTCAGAGTAATCGCTACGCCAGGCCCCGAAGGTGGACTACAATACGCTCTAGGATCAGAAGATCACGTTAATGATGACGATGTCGTAATTGATACTGACACCGTAAAAATACTTATCGATAGTCAAAGTGCTCCTTTAATTGAAGGAGCCCAAATTGATTACGTTGACAGTTTAATGCGTAGTGGCTTCGTAATTAGTAATCCTAACGTGGCTGGTGGATGCGGAGGCGGTTCATGTGGCTGCGGCGGCGGCGGCGGGGGTTGTGGTTGTGGCGGCGGCGGCGGCGGCGGTTGTGGCGGCGGCGGCGGCGGTTGTGGATGTGGTGGCCACTAATCTGAGTGAATGCTCTCTACTACTATTTTAGCTCCAACTTCTAGTCCGGGAATATACGACTGTGGTCTTTACTTGGATTGACCAACTTACGGCGAATCCGTTTTCTGCGGTTGCAGGGTTTGCGGCTTTTATCATCGCCATCGTTTTCAGTCTAGTAATACATGAATTCTCACACGCTTTCTTAGCAAATAAACTGGGTGATTCTACTCCCAGAATCCAAGGGAGAATATCATTTAATCCAAGGGCCCATCTTGATCTTTTCGGTTCTATAATGTTCTTGATAGCAGGATTTGGATGGGCAAAACCTGTAATTGTCGACAGGAGAAACCTGTTTATTGGGGAATATTTAGGAATGTGTTTAGTGTCTTTAGCAGGACCTTTATCCAACATTCTTATTGCTATGCTGATTGCCATATCTGTAAAATTAAATATTCTCAACGCTTCAAATTTTTCTATAGCTCCAATTCAAATTTATCAAGAGAATATTTGGGGGCTATTTTTTGGCACATTGTACTTTTGGAATTTACTTTTGGCCTCGTTAAACATCCTTCCAATACCACCTTTAGATGGGTTCAAAGTAATTCAGGGAATCACCCCAAAGAAAATTGCAAATTACATGGATATGATTAGTAGCTACACTTGGATATTTTTAGTATTGGTAATAATCGCGGATGTTATTTTGCAAATTGGAATACTAAGTACAATTTTGATACCAATCGTAATTCTATTAGATAACTTAATGGGATCTATAATTTTCTAAATTAGCAAAAACTGAAGACGTTTGTGCTAGAATTTCTTAAGTCTCTGAAACAATGATTGGAGAAAACCGTGGAAAAAATCGCATTAATTGGCCTAACACCTAAAAGCGTTTCTGTTGGTATTGCATTAGAAAATGCCAACCTGAAAAACACAAAAATTGTTGGCATGGATATCCGTAGAAATATAAACAAACAAGTCAAAAAACTAAAATTGATCTCCGAAGTTACTGATAGTTATGCAAAAGCCGTGATGGATTCCAACCTTGTTATCATAGACGTGCCTGTAAGTTCCATGAGAGATACTCTACAAGGAATATCAAATGGATTGCCAGACAATGCAGTAATCGTAGACTTCTGTTCATCAAAATCCCTTGCGATTAACTTGGCACAAGAGATTCTACCCAATAAGGAAAATTTCATAGGTGGACATCCATTAGTCAAAAAATCGCCAGCATCACTCGAAGAAGCAGACCCTTCAATATTTCACAACTCAGTGTTCTGCCTGACTCCAGATCCAAAGGCAGATCCTGCAGCGGTAAAACTTGTTGTTGGATTAGCAGAATTGATTGGATCAAAGACAATGTTCATTGATGCGATTGAGCACGACAGTTTTATGTCGGCAGTAGAATATTTGCCCATCCTCTTATCTGCATCATTTGTTGCAGCAACTTCAAAAAGCAAATCCTGGAGAGATATGCATAAATTGACAACAGAGAATTATTCAATTTTCTCTAAATTATCCGATACTGATCCCAGAGAAAGCGAAGCGATTTTACTATCGAATTCTGACGAAATGGTGACCTGGATCGACTCAATTATTGCCGAACTGTATCGTTTTAGAGAAAATATCTCGGGAAAATCTGACGAATTATTTGAATCATTAGTTAATTCATGGGAAGAGCACGCTAAATGGGAAGCAAATGCAGTCGATATAAAAACTTCTGAGACAACACTCCCAGGACAGGGAAGCTATCTAGCCTCCTCATTTTTCGGGGAATACCTTACTAGCAGGTATAAATCTTCAACAAACGATGCCAAGAAAAATGATTCCGAAGAATGGAAATACAAAGGTAGAGGCCTTAGGAGTTAGAAAAATATGCAACGAACAGTTGAAAATGCGAAAGATTTATCTGGGTCTATTTCTCCACCTGGAGACAAATCCATATCTCACCGGTCAGCGATTCTAAACTCAATTGCTACAGGATCTGCAAAAGTTTCCAATTTTTGTGTAGGTGATGACAGAAATTCTATTTTGAGTTGTTTAAGAGGTCTAGGAGCTAGAATCTCGCAAACATCCCCCAAAAATACGACCGGACCAGATGAGATTTTCCGAATAGATGGTTGTGGCTCAGATGGACTTACAGAGCCTTTAAACGTCCTCAATGCTGGAAATAGTGGGACTACAATTAGACTAATTTCCGGATTACTTGCAGCACAATCATTTTTCAGCGTGATTACAGGAGACGATTCTCTAAGAAAAAGACCAATGAAACGCATCACAAAACCCCTAATTTTGATGGGGTCAAGAATTTCTGGCAGACAAAATGGGTCACTAGCTCCTTTATCAATTAGTGGAGGAAACCTAAGTGGTATAAATTATGAAATGCCTGTAGCAAGTGCTCAACTAAAGTCAGCCATATTGTTAGCTGGAATGCATGCAAAATCTAAAACTACGATTTTACAGCCCTCAAAATCAAGGGATCACACAGAAAGAATGATGAAAGCCATGGGTGCGGATGTCAACTATGATGAAGACTCCCTTGAAATATCAATATCCACTTCAGAATTGAAGTCAATGGATGTGGTAGTTCCATGTGATATAAGCGGCGCGTCTTTTTGGATGATTGCAGGATGTTGCCACCCAAATGCCGAGATTAAAATTTCGAACGTGGGAATTAACCCTTCAAGGACTGGAGTATTGGAAGTACTTCTTGAAATGGGAGCAAATATTACCAAAGAAAACATTTCATCTCAAAGTGGGGAACCCACTGCAGATATCATTGTTAAAACAAGCAATCTAAAATCCGTAGAAATTGGAGGGCAAATTATCCCTAGAGTGATTGATGAGTTGCCAATTTTAGCCTTAGCTGCATGTTTTGCAGAAGGCAAGTCAATAATTAGAGATGCAAAAGAACTACGGGTCAAAGAATCCGATAGGATTTCAGCAACTGTGTCAGGGCTAAAAACTCTTGGAGCAGACATAAATGAAACAGAAGACGGAATGATAATCAATGGCACTGGAAAACTCACCGGAGGAACAGTACAAAGCCATCATGACCATCGCATTGCAATGACCATGGGGATTGCAGGACTAGTAGCTTCAGGAAACACAACAATTTTAAATTCAGAGGCAGCAGAAATTTCATATCCTTCTTTTTGGGATGAACTAGGTCACATTTCTGTGGAAAATCGACCATAGTAATGATCCAATTTAGTGACTTGAAACAATCTCCATCAATATTCCTTATTTCAGGACCATCAGGAGTAGGTAAAGACACGATAATTGAGGAATTGAGATCCAAATTCCCTAATTATTTTTATGCTATTACTGCAACATCAAGGCCTAAAAGAGATAATGAGACTGATGGAAAACATTATCTTTTTTTATGCGAAGAACAATTCCAAAAACTAATTGATAACAATGAAATGCTTGAATGGGCCAATGTTTATGGGAATTATTATGGGGTTCCAGCTTCTCCAATAATTGAAGCTATTAAACTACATAAAACGATAATAATTAAAATTGATGTTCAGGGTGTAGAATCACTTAAAAAAATCTTCCCCCACTCAGTATCAATTTTCATCACTCCAGATCAACCGTCCGATTTGATAGAAAGATTAAAATCAAGAAACCCTGAAAATGCTATCGATATTCAATCTAGACTAAATTCAGTAGAGAAAGAACTTGCCGCATCAAAAAACTTCGATCATGTTGTAGTCAACATTAACAATTTAATTGAATCTACAATCAACCAAATTCAAACAATTATTCAACAATATACGATCTAAAAATTGGAGATCCATAAATGACAAATTTTCAACAATCGATTTTGCCAGATTACATTTATCCTATACGCTATATTTTGGAGTTTTCACCAAACCTAGAGGACTTCACATTTTCAGGAAATGAAACGATTGAATTAAACATTTCAAAGTCTTTTTCAGAAATCACGCTCCATTCTTCAGAGATAGAAATAATTGATGTAGACTTATCCGGAAAAACTCCATCAATAGAATCCGATGTTGAATCTGAAACAGTCACTTTCCACTTTGATTCGGAAATCTCTCCTGGGAATTATTCTCTAAATATTAATTTTTCTGGAACATTAAATGATCGTTTAAGAGGTTTTTACAGAAGTCGATATTTAGATTCTAATGGCCTAGAAAAATTCATGGCTACTACACAATTTGAAGCAACAGATGCTCGCAAAGCATTCCCATGCTGGGATGAACCGGAATCAAAATCCATTTTTTCAGTTTCAATAAACCTACCAAAAGAATTAACCGCGATTTCTAATATGCCTGAAGATCAAATATTAGATTTAGGTAATGGTCTGAAAAATGTTACTTTTGCCGACACCCCAATTATGTCTACATACCTGTTGGGTTTCACAATAGCCGAGATGGAATGCGTCCAAAAGAAAACCAAGCACGGAACTCTAATGAGGGTATGGACTACTAAAGGCAAAGAAAAGCAAGGAAACTGGGCATTAGAATCCAGCATTCAATTATTAGATTTTTTCAATGACTATTTTGGAATTCCATATCCCCTACCAAAATTAGACCATTTAGCCATACCTGACTTTGCTGCAGGAGCAATGGAAAACTGGGGTATCATCACTTACAGAGAAGCTGTACTATTAATGGATGAAGACAACACATCAGCTACCACAAAACAATTTATAGTTGAAGTAATAGCCCATGAAATGGCTCATCAATGGTTCGGAAACTTGGTGACTATGAAATGGTGGAATGATTTATGGCTCAATGAAAGTTTTGCTTCCTGGATGGGTGATAAAGCCACTGATTGGCTTCATCCAGAATGGGACATGTGGACCCAATTCCTCACTCATGATACTAACAGAGGGTTGTCATTAGACGGACTTGCGAATTCTCATCCTATAGAACAGGCTGTTAAAAACCCCGCGGAAATAGGACAACTTTTTGATGCTATTAGCTACAGTAAAGGCGCTTCAATACTGCGTATGCTGGAGCAATTTCTTGGAGAAGAAACTTTTAAATCAGGATTAAGAAGTTATTTGAAAGAACACGCTTTTGATAATGCAACAACACATGATCTTTGGAAATCGCTTGAAGAAGCATCTGGATTGCCCGTAAATCAAATTATGGAATCGTGGACAACCCAAACTGGATTCCCAGTATTAAAAGTCAAAATAGAAAAACAGCCCAATTCACTATCCATCAATTTTAAACAAAATCAATTCAGATATGACAACATAATAAATGAATCAACACAGAATGATTCGCTTTGGCAAATCCCCATCAGTGTTTCTTCTTCTGCAACTGATACAACCCACCGTGAACTAATGACGACCCAAGATTTCTCAATAAATTTAAAACACCAAAACGCCTCTTGGGTCAAAATCAATCCAAGTCACTCAGCATTTTATAGAGTTCAATACGAAGCTTCAGACCTTGATAATTTGTCTGAGCCTATTTCTTCATTGACTCTCAAACCATCTGATCGATTAGGCATCCAAAGTGATGCTTTCGCATTATCAAAAGCTGGAATAATAGACGCTACAAACTATTTGGAAATCTTAAGTTATTATTCAAAAGAAAATGATGCATCGGTATGGAGTGACATAGCTTCAAACATAGAATATTTTTCAAATGTTCTCGAAAATTCATCCTTATATCCTAAGTTCAAAACATTTATAAATAATATAGTCACTCCTTCAGCTAATCGCATTGGATGGGACCCCAAGCCAGACGAAACTCATCTCGACTCATTGCTTAGGTCCACATTGCTAAATCTTCTAGGAAAATTTGGAGACCCTTCAACTTTAGAAGAATCCCAAAAACGATTTGAAGATTATTTTAAGAATCCGACTAATTTAAATCCAGACATAAGATTAATGGTTTTCTCTAACGTCGCAAGAACAGGAACCGAAAAGTATTATTCGCAAATGTGGGATGCTCACAATTCTGCCGAATTACATGAAGAGAAAGTTCGATTATTAATGGGAATGACAAGATATTCAAACCCAAAGATAATTAATGATTTACTCAATAAAACATTATCTAATCAAATCAGATCTCAAGACACTGTAAGCGTCATATCTGGGATCATGTCTAACAATCTGGGTAGAGAACTTGGATGGGATTTTATTAAATTAAACTGGGATGAGATTGATAGAAGATATGGGGATGGAGGCTTCGGAATTATGAGGCTCATAGGAAATTTATCAGGTTTTAGCACATCGAAAAAAAGTCACGAAATCCAAGAGTTCTTTAATGAAAACCCAGCTCCTGGGGCTGAACGCACGATACGACAATCTTTAGAAAGCATTGCGATAAACCATGCATGGTTGAGTAAAAACAAAGAAAGTCTCCAATCTTGGTTTAAATAAAAGCGTCTCCGAATAGTTAAGCAAAATTCAAATGTACGCTCATCCATTAAAACCATTATTCTTTGGACGCGTATTTACAACATACTTGTCAATCGAATTGATATTGTAAGAAGAATGATCCGAATCTAGATTTTCAATTGCTGCCCGAGCAGTATCTAGAGATGTAAAACATGGAATACGCTTTTCAGTTGCAGCTCTTCGGATTTCAAATCCATCCTGTAAAGCATCCCGATCACCCTCTATCGTATTAATTACTGCATCAACTTTACCTTGTTCTATTAGTTGAACAGTATTGGGAAATGCTTTCTCTGAGGCTTTTGCAATGACTTCAACAGGAATATCCAAGGATCGGATAAATTCAGCAGTCCCTTGAGTGGCAAAAATCTTGTAATTGTGGTGGTACAAAGCTTTTATTGCAGCTACGGAATCATTTTTGTTACTATCACTAATACTCAGCAAAATAGATCCCTTATCAGGTATGGTTAAAGAAGCAGCTATTAAAGCCTTAGAAAAGGCTGATTCAAAATCGAAGTCGATTCCCATGACTTCTCCGGTAGACTTCATTTCTGGACCCAAATATGTATCAACTCCATACAACTTTGACATGGAGAAAACCGGGGCCTTCACACCTACCAAATCCTGCTTTTTCCACAAACCACCACCATAACCTAATTCTTTGAGTGTCGAGCCAAGCATTACCTTGGCCGCTAAATTAACCATGGGAACTGAGGTTACTTTGGAGATAAACGGAATGGTACGGCTAGATCTTGGATTAACTTCAATGACATATACGTCCCCTCCCTCTCTGTCAGAATCTCTAGATTTATCAGATGGGTTTCTGTATGCTTCCCCGCCAACTATCACGTATTGGATATTCATCAATCCTTTAACACCTAATTCAAGCCCAATTTTCGTCGTATACTCAACAATAGTATCAACCTCACTTTTAGCAAGGGTGAGACCAGGATATATTGCCATAGAGTCACCAGAGTGAACTCCTGCTCTTTCAACATGTTCCATTACTCCTGGAACTAAAACATCAACCCCATCACATATCGCATCAACTTCAACTTCTCTTCCTTCCAAATATTTATCAATTAAAATCCGCCTTCCCCCACCCAGACCTATAGCATTTTTCATATATTTTTTTAATTCTTTAGGATTTTGAACAATTTCCATCGCTCGACCTCCCAACACATAACTTGGACGAAGCAAAACTGGATACCCAATGTCTTGAGCAACTGATACCGCCTCATCTACTGTACCTACTGCCAGACCAGGAGGATTAGGTATCTTAAGAGATTCTAAAAATTCTTCAAACAAATACCTATCTGAAGCAATATCAATTGCTTCCGCGGTCGAACCTAAAATGGGCAAACCTAATGCGTTTAAAGACTGGGACAAATTTATCGCTGTCTGTCCTCCAAATTGCACTATCGAAGGAGGTTGAATTTTTTCACCAGCAGTATCATAAAAAGTCTCATTATCAATAATATCTTGAATACTTTCATCATCTAGAGGTTCAAAATACAATCTATCGCTGGTATCAAAATCCGTACTAACAGTTTCAGGGTTTGAATTAACCATTATGCTTTTGATTCCTGCTTCCTGAAGAGCCCAAGCTGCATGCACTGAACAATAATCAAATTCGATTCCCTGACCAATCCTTATCGGACCACTCCCAATAACTATTGCTTTTTTGTCACGGATTGGAAAAGCTTCATTTTCCTGTTCATAAGTACTGTAATAGTAAGGAGTTTCAGCTTCAAACTCAGAGGCGCACGTATCAACCATTTTATATACAGGCTTGACTCCGAAATTAAGACGGAGTTCTCGAACTTCGTTTGAAGATTTCCCGATCAACATACCTATTCTACTATCAGAAATCCCAAGTTGTTTGGCACTTAGTAATAACTCTCTCGAAATTTCTGCACTATGTAGTACAGATTCAAAATCAGTTATATTCTTCAAAGAATATATAAACCATGGATCAACAAGAGTTAATTCACTAATTTTTTCAAAATCTAGACCTCTTCTTAGTGCCGACATTAAAACCCATAATCTCTCATCAGTAGGGTGAAGAGGGATTTTCAAATTGTTGCCTTCATCAGATGAAAACCATTCTGGATTTTCCCAATGTATTGAACGGTTCTCAATCTCTAATGAGCGTACAGCTTTCTGAAATGCAGCCTCAAAGGACCTCGCAATTGTCATCACCTCCCCAGTTGCTTTCATTTCTGTTCCTAATGTACGTTCTCCACCAGGAAATTTGTCGAATGGCCATCGTGGAATTTTTACAACACAATAATCCAAAGAAGGCTCAAATGCAGCCAATGTTTTTTGAGTAACCATATTAGGTATTTCATCAAGTGTTTTACCAACAGCAATTTTTGCAGCGACTCTTGCAATTGGATATCCTGTGGCTTTACTAGCTAATGCAGAACTCCTACTAACTCTAGGATTGACTTCAATCACATAATAATCACTTTCTAATCTTTCCTGATTTGGCAGATATTTTGCAATCGATTTATTCGGCCGTAGAGCAAATTGAACATTGCATCCACCTTCAATCCCCAGTTCCCTAATAATTTTCAAACTTGCGGACCTAAGCATTTGATATTCTTTGTCTGAAAGAGTTTGAGATGGTGCAACAACGATACTATCACCTGTATGAACACCCATTGGATCAATATTTTCCATATTGCAAATCGTGATGCAGTTATCTGCACTATCCCGCATCACTTCGTATTCTAGTTCTTTCCATCCTATCAACGAAGAATCTAGTAGTACTTGTGAAATAGGACTAGCAGCTAATCCGCTAGTAACAATTGATACCATTTCATCATAAGAGTATGCGATACCACCACCAGTACCTCCTAAGGTATAAGCAGGCCTAATAACTAATGGAAAACCCAATTCTTCTGATTTTTCCTTAGCTTCATCTAGGGAATTCACTATTGCACTAGCAGGAACAGGTTCTCCAATATCAATCAACAATTCCCTGAAGAGATTCCTGTCCTCAGCACTCTTTATTGAATCTAGTGGGGTACCTAATAATTTAACGTTATACTTTTCTAGCACTCCTGCATCTGCCAATTCAACAGCAAGATTTAATCCGGTTTGACCACCAAGAGTAGGTAACAATCCATCAGGAAGCTCTTTTTGAATAACTTTTGTTAGGGAATCAAGGGTTAGTGGTTCAATATAAACCACGTCAGCAATACCTTCATCAGTCATAATGGTGGCAGGATTAGAATTAACCAGTATTGTGGTTACTCCTTCATCACGGAGCGACTTACAAGCCTGGGTTCCAGCATAATCAAACTCAGCAGCTTGTCCAATGATTATTGGACCAGAACCTATGACCAAAACCTTTTTAGGCACGTATGTCAATTACGACTCACATTTTGCAGAAAAATTAACTGGCTCATAGTATTAGAATGCCGCAAATTGTGTAAAAGGTCAACAGGGTATAGCTGATTTTCGAAAATTGCATAAATTCATGATAAAGTCTAAAAATCCTGTTCATATTTTTTAACTATTTTTTGAAGGAAGAATTATGGAATCACTAAAAAATTCTACTATAAAGTTCATATCTGATATTGAGATACCTATGAGGGATGGAACCAAAACTTTTTGTGATATATATCTTCCAAAATCTGAAAACTCCACACCCGTTCTATTACAAAGAACCCCCTATAATAAAAGTTCACCTCAATCAAGATCCGGTTCCAGTATAGATCCAATAGTTGCTGCCCAGAATGGTTTTGCAACTGTGATTCAAGATGTTAGAGGTAGATTTAGTTCTCATGGAAAATTCTATCCCCTAATCAATGAAATTGATGATGGATATGATTCTATCGAATGGATTTCAAATCAAGATTGGTCAGATGGGAAAGTCGGCATGTATGGGGGGTCATACGTAGGTGCTACTCAATGGCTTGCTGCGATTTCTGGACATCCCGCATTATCAGCAATCGCTCCTAGTGTTACCGCATCCAATTATCATGATGGGTGGACTTGGCAAGGAGGAGCATTTTCATTAGGTTTTAATTTGTCTTGGGCAATTGGAGCATTAACACTGGATAACTTCGAGAACATCAAAAGAAATTCCAAAGATACCTTTAATGCTCAAACGATAGAAAACTTAATCCATGCAAAGGACAATCTATCTGAGTTGTTTGAATATCTTCCCATGAAAAATCTTCCCGATCTAAAAGAAGGACTAGCGGAATATTATTATGATTGGCTAGCTCATCCAGAGTACGATGAATTCTGGAAAAATATTTGTATTGAAGAAAATTATCATAAAATTTCTGTGCCATCATTAAATATTGGAGGATGGTACGACATTTTTCTAAACGGGACTTTATCCAATTACATTGGAATGAAAAAGAATTCTCCTCTCTCGTATCCAAAATTAATCATGGGCCCCTGGGTACATTCTTCAAATCCTAGCGAAATTGCTGGCAATTTCAACTTTGGCACTAAAGCATCGGGAGGATACATTAATTTACAAGAAACAATCCTAGACTTCTTCAATCATTGGTTAAGACCTACACCAAATAAATCAGAGGACTCGAAACCTGTAAAAATTTTTGTGATGGGGGAAAATAAATGGAGAGACGAGGATACTTGGCCTCTTGAAAGAGCAATACAGACAAAACTCTATTTGCACAGCCTAGGCAATTCAAACTCTGCAACAGGAGATGGAAAATTAACTCTTGACCTACCTACGGACGAAAAAGAGGACACCTTTATTTTTGACCCCAAAAATCCCGTCCCAACAATAGGCGGGGGATTATGTTGCAATCCTAGTTTCATGGCTCCAGGAGCATTTGACCACTCTGAAATTGAGACAAGAGAGGATGTATTAGTATATTCAACTGATCCATTAGAAAAACCCATAGAGGTCACTGGACCAATCAAGTTGAATGTGTTTGTATGTTCTACTGCAAAAGACACCGATTTCACTGCAAAACTATTAGATGTTGAGCCTTGTGGATATGCAAGAAATCTAACTGACGGAATCATCCGTGGACGATTCAGAAATACTGATGAAGATGCATCATTTTTGAATCCAGGACAAATCTACCAACTGGAAATAAATCTAGGGGCCACAAGTAACTTGTTCCTAAAAGGACACCAGATAAGATTGGAAATTTCTAGCAGCAATTTCCCAAGATTCGACAGGAACAGTAACACGGGAGGAGAAATTGGAACAGAAAAAACATTTGTCAAAGCGACTCAAAAAATCTTCCACGACAAAAATTCACCTTCTCACATCATGTTACCAGTAATTAAGTAACATCCAAAGTAGGATTTCTCAAAGGTGCTACAATCTGAGATTCATCCAATTCTATGAAATCTTTCTGATAAACCTGTAGCCTGTAAGACTCATAATCGGGTATGAACAACCTAAATTGATCATCAATCCGAACAGATCTAGGTCTTCTGAGATACCTCTCATTTTCAATCCTACCGGATTCACGCAATCTGTTAGGTGAAGCATTTGTCAGCATATAAGTCCTTGCAACCTTCGAAAGAGTTGCATCTCCAGTAAAACTCCACAAATAATGTCCTTCAGAATTAAACATTACTACCCTATTGTTCCCCCAGTCAGAGACATATATATCTCCATGAAGATCTACTGCCACTCCTGAAGGCCTATCAAATTGTCCATCTCCAGTTCCAAATTCTCCAAAAACATTCTTTAAATTACCATCCTCAGAAAAAACTTGGATACGATTGTTACCCCAATCAACAACATAAATATCCCCATGGTCATCCACATCAATCCCCCATGGCAAATAGAATTGACCTGGATCTGAACCAAATGATCCAAAAGAAGAAATATATTCACCAGACTCAGAAAACCTCTGAATCCGGTGGTTTTTGGAATCGACAACTAATATATGCCCATCATTATCAAACGAAATGCCTGACGGTGCATTAAATTTTCCTTCAACTTTCCCAAATTCTCCAAATTTACTTATATAGTCACCATTTTGATTGAATTTTGTAATGCGGTGGGTAGATTCATCGGATACAACCAAGTCACCGTTTTTATTAGTAATTAAATTGACTGGCCATACGAATTGCCCATCATCACTTCCATACCCACCAATTGTTTTTAAATCATCTGAGAGTTCTTCAGAATCATCCAAAGACCACACTCGAATTCCTGTGAATCCTTCCGCTCGCATTAAAATATATAACTCTCCATTCAAACCGAATGCAACATCAGTGGGGAAATTGGTTACTCTCCTCATCCCAAGAGTCATCAAGTATGGATATCCTGCCCTTAACAAACCATGCGGTCTAGACATTTTAACCCCCCTTTAAACAACAAAAGGAGACAACTGTTCAAAGTCTCCTTTAACAATAGATCGAGACTCAATACCCATCCATTTCTCCAAAACTGTAGAATATACGCTTCTAAAATCAATTGTATGTTTTAGATCTTCTCCATGTTCCCAATCTTTTGGATTTAGCGATGGATAATCTGAATACAATCCCCCTTTAACATTCTTACCGAACAAGAAAGCTCCTCCACCAGATCCATGATCAGTTCCGCTTCCATTATCTTTCATTCTTCTACCGAATTCAGTAAATACTAAAATCAGTACATTTTCTGATAAATTATGCTCCTCTAAATCATCCATAAAATCTGAGATCCCATCAGATAATTCTCTAATTAATTTCGGATGGGTGGGGAGCTCATTCGCGTGGGTATCATATCCACCTTGGCTTGTATAGAAAATTCTGGTTCCTAAATCAGATGTATGTATCCGTGCAATATCTTTGAGATTGTTTGAAATCTGATTTTCTGCATATTCCACATTGGACTGATAATTGGCCGCGACCTCATTCAACATATCAGCACCTTTTAAAACATCTAAACCTGTTTTGCCAATATACTCAGAGACTTTCCCTGAACCTATGGCTTGCCCATATATATCTTTAAAAGCCTGGATAGATTTTTCTTTAAGTTTTTGTCTCTCAATAGAATTCATTACTCCGTAAGTTTCCAAATCGCTAATAGATGTGACAGGCACACCAGATACTGCCATAGCTCTTGGTAAACCCTGCCCAATATTTACTCCGGTGAGCACATTTTCAGCCGATGGATCTAATTCTCTAAGGGCTAAACCTAACCAACCATCGTTTCCGACTTTATCAGGTTCGCAAGTATGCCAAATATCCATTCCCCGAAAATGAGATCTATTCGAATTTGGATACCCAATACCTTGAATAATTGCCATATTACCCGCATCAAAAATGTCCTTGAAAGATGAAGCATTTTTGTTGATTGCTAATGTATCATTTATTGGAATGACTTCACTCTGGTCCATAACAATTTTTTTTCTTGCGTCGAAATAATGTTGATTAGTATACGGAACAATTGTGTTCATGAAATCATTTCCGCCAGTTAATTGAACTACAACCAACGTTTTGTCTGACGTATTCATAATTGTTACCTCCAAACATTTATTCGAACTGATAATCAACTGTTGAAGTCACCATTTGTACCAAATGATGTACTCCGGCATCATCCCCTATTCCTTTCAAATTCTCAGCGTAACGTATCAAAGAGTCATAAGTTTCATCCCTTACAATTATTGAACCCAATACATCTAAACATCGATCAACAATTAGTTTAGGTTCATCATCCAGACTACCCAAGCGATCTATGATATCAGCCACACCTGGCTTATCTGGATCAGAAAATTGCTTCTCCACAAAGCCAATTCTCTCACTTAAAGTCCCCGAATCAATCCATTCAAAACCCGTGTGCCAACCTTCGACAGTTGGAGGATTCATTAATCGCTGGCCCATGATAGCCATTGGCCCTTCATAAGGAGATCCATTAAGAGTAGTCACTGCAAATTGGTGGATCCCATGAGTAGGATCAGAATACTCTCCAGTCTGCCTTAGAACACCCACTATTAGCTCAGTAGGACTTTTAACTTTAGAAAACCCTATAGAATTCTTGAAGAAATCAGAGTTAAACAACTCTTTTAAAATGAATCTCATATTTCCATTAGATGCTTCAAACGCGCCTATCAAAAACCGAATGGCATCTTCATCTTTTGGAGGAACAGTTTCCCATGATGGAACTTGAACTTCATCTTCTACAAAAAAGTTGTACAAATGCCTTGATACAAATCTCGCTGTTGCATTTTGAGACACGATTATATCTATAATATCTTCCCCATCAAAATTTCCACTTTGTCCCAAAAACTCTTTGGTGCCAAAATCGTGATCTTCTGCTATAAATTTAAACTCTGCTTCGTGATGCCCATAAGGATAAAGAGACAATGGTTGATCAAAAGTCCAACCAGTAAAAGCACGAGAGGCATTTTTTATATCCGACTCAGAATAATTCCCGACACCCATAGAAAACAATTCTAAAAGTTCTCTACCATAATTTTCATTAATTTCATTCTTGTGATTTTCGTTATTGTCCAACCAAAAAATCATCGCCGGGTCTTTTGAAAGGTGTAATAAAATCGTCTTGAAACTGGTCAATCCAACGTCACGAAACATTTCTATTTGACGATAAATTGACGGACCGTGTTCGCTTTTCCCCCAAGCTACTGGGAATATTTGATGCAAAAATAATGACATTTTCTCTTCAAGAGGCCTTAAAGTATTTGTCATCCGAAACAACCATTTCCCAACGTGAACGGCAACAGGTTCTCCTCCATAATATCTTTCAACAAATGAAGAATCAATTTGATCAAATCTCTCTGGATTAACCAAATCATCTACAATCTCCTCGTACGTCTTTGAATGAGTCAATTCATCCAATTCCTCTGAAGTAGAACCAAAACCAGCCCTCCTCATCAGATGTGCAACTAATTGTCTATCAGATTTCATTACTTCCTCCAGAATTCACGATTCAAATATCAATCGTCTTCCAGCGTACTTGTATCACCTTCTGGGAGACCTAGTTCTCTAGCTTTTAAGAGACGTCTCATGATTTTTCCGCTCCTAGTTTTAGGCAATGAAGGTATAACTTCTAACTCCCTTGGAGCAACTCCAGCAGAAAGTTTTTCTCGAGCAAATCGTATTATTTCATTTCTAAGTTTCGGTGTATCTTCAATACCATCAGCAAGAGAAATAAATGCTTTCACAATCTCCATTGCTATTGGATCTGGCTTCCCAATTACGCCTGCTTCAGCAACCGCAGGATGCTCAATTAAAGCACTTTCTACTTCAAAGGGCCCAACCAAATGACCCGCAGTATTAATCACGTCGTCAGCTCTACCAACGAACCAAAAATATCCATCTTTATCTACTTGAGCTCGGTCACCAGTCGTATACCAACCTCTTCTGAATTTAGAATTATACATTTCCGCGTTGTTCCAGTAAGCATGAAACATTGAGGGCCATCCAGCTTTAACAACCAAATTACCAACTTCACCATCTGGAACCAGATTATAATCATCATCTACAATCCCCAATTCAATTCCGGGCAAGGGTTTTCCCATAGAACCGGGTTTTATATCTGTTGAAGCATAATTTGCACACATTATTGCCCCCGTTTCAGTCTGCCACCAATTATCGTGAAAAGGTAACTTGAAAACGTTGTTTCCCCAAACTACAGCCTCAGGATTTAAAGGTTCACCTACACTAGCTAAAAACCTTAAAGACGATAAATCATATTGGTTTGGCAATTCATCACCCGCTTTCATCAACATCCTGATAGCAGTAGGGGCTGTATACCAAACTGTGACATTATATTTTTGAATTAACTCATACCATTTGCTTGCACGAAATCCACCTTCATAGATCAGTTGTGTAACCCCATTGGTCCAAGGAGCCATCATTCCATAAGATGTTCCTGTGACCCATCCAGGATCAGCAGTACACCAATAAATATCTTCGGATTGCAAATCTAAAGCCCATTTGCCTGTAGCATATTGCTGAACAACTGCTTGGTGTCGATGAACAGCACCTTTTGGCTTCCCAGTTGTTCCAGAAGTGTAATGCATAATTGCATAATCGTATTGACTAGTTAGATCAATATCAAAATTAGCAGAAGCATGAGACATCTCGTCCTCATACGACATGTCAGCAATATCGATAGAATCAGGCTCCCGATTATTTTTGTTTACCACAACGATATGCTGTAGTTCAAAAAGCTCTGGAATAATTCCAGATATCCGGTCCCGTAGAGACGGTTGAGTAATCAGCACTTTCGCAGAGCTGTCTTGCATTCGATCTCTAACAGGCTCAGGACCAAATGCCGAGAATAGTGGCCCTGCGATAGCTCCAACTTTTAGAATCCCAAAAAACGCAAAATATAGCTCTGGAATTCTATCCATGAAGATAAATACCCTATCTCCTCTACCAACACCAAGACTTTTCAAAACATTGGCAAACTTGTTGGACTCATTTTTCATTTGTCCAAATGTGTACCTTTCTTCCTCTCCATCCTTACCAACCCATATCATCGCTAATTTATCACGCAGTCGGCCATTAGCGTGCCTATCAATTGCTTCATATGAATTGTTCAGGCATCCCCCTGGAAGCCAATCTAATTCAGCATACATTTGGTCCCAATTGAAATCTGTGTCAGCATTTTCATAATCTAAATTTGGGGGTACAGAAACCTGAGACAAATCACTTTTTCGAATAATTGGGAAAGAATCTGACATAGTCATAATAATCTCCAAAGATTGAATTTTCTGATGGTTTAAAAGATAACCTAACACATCACATAAAATATATAAAATGTATTTCATGGAACCATCAGTTCGCACAAATGAATACTTCGGAATAATGTATAATGTGGCGGCAAATAACTTTGGAGGATCAAATTGAATTACGAGACAATAATTTATGAAAAAATTGGTCCCGTCGGCGTAATAACATTAAATAGGCCAGACCGATTAAATGCTCTTAGTAGAAAATTGTACAGCGAACTTGATGACGCAGTATATTCATTGGAATCAGATGAAAGCATTTCAGTCGTGGTTCTAACAGGATCGGGAGAAAAGGCATTTTCAGCTGGTGGCGACATTCATGAAATGGCTGGATTTGCAAAAACTGGAAATCAACCAGAGCCTGAGTCAGAAAAGGAACAATATCCCTGGCGTATTGGTTCTTGTAAAAAACCCACAATCGGGGCACTTAATGGACTAGCATATGGTGGTGCCGCAGTTCTTTCATCTAGCCTAGACATTAGAATAGGTTGTGAGCGAACAAAATTCAGATTTCTTGCAGTTTCATACGGAAGAGTTAATTCCACATGGAGTCTTCCAATGCAAGTTGGATGGCCTGTAGCGAAAGAATTGTTGTTCACTGGAAGGGTCGTTGAATCTGAAGAGGCTTACAAAATAGGGTTATTGAATCATCTTGTCCCCTCAGATAAATTAATGGAAACCGCGTTAGGTATCGCTAACCAAATCGCAGAAAATGATGACAGAATGGTTCAAGGCGTTAAAGATTTGATGCTTAATAATGTGGGCGAACACTGGGAGCAAATGTTTCAAAATGAGTTGATTGCCCAAAAGAACCAATTAGCTCCCACCCCAGTGTTGGAGGGATTCAAAGAGTTTTTAGATAGAAAGGGAAAAAACTAAATTATTATGAATGAAGCACTGAACACTCCTCTCGAAGGAATAAGAGTACTTGACTTAGGGCGTTACCAAGCAGGACCAAGATGTGCACTAATGTTTGCACGAATGGGTGCAGAAGTAATCAAAATCGAATCTATCTCAGGAGACGAAAGCCGTCAGAATGGTCCTACTGTAAGAGGACAAAGCGCTTATTGGGTTCAATATAATAGCGGGAAAAAAAGTTTATCTATAAACCTTAGAACCGAGGAAGGCAAAGAGGTTTTAAGAGATCTAGTAAAAGTTTCCGACATCTTTCTGCAAAATTTCCGTCCCGGCACGATCGAAATCATGGGATTTGGATATGATCAACTAAAAAACATCAACCCGAAAATAGTCATGCTCAACATTTCAGCTTATGGACAATATGGGCCTTATAGTGAAAGAGTAGGTTTTGATCCAATTGGCCAAGCCCTCGGAGGAATGATGTCTTTAAACGGTTTTCCTGATGGACCTCCCGTAAAAACTACCTTCCCCTTAATTGACAGAATCACATCATTACACGCAACTATTGGCGCGTTAGCAGCACTACGTGAAAGAGAATTCTCAGGCGAAGGACAAGCTATTGATGTGTCATTGGCTGATACAGGTTTTACAGCCAATGAAATACCAATTTCTGCATACCTGGGAGATGGGATTGAAACTGCAAAAGAGGGCAACGGGAAAGGTACTGCCGGAACATATCAGGCAACTGATGGATGGGTAATCCTTGCCGCCACAAATGACCCCATTTGGGAAAGGGTTTGTGATGTAGTACAAAAACCTGAATGGAAGAGTGATGACAGATTTACCCACCGTTCACTCCGAGCATCAAACTATTTAGTAATTGAAGAAACTCTTAAAAAATGGTTTGCTAACAAAACAATGACTGAAGCCGTAGATATTCTCTCGAAAAATAGCATCCCCTGTTCTCCGGTTAACAATGTTCAACAGGCATCGAACGACCCTCATCTTACAGAACGCGAAATGATGGTTGAGGTTCCAGACCCAATAGCAGGAACAATGTGGGTAACCGGAAAGTCCATTAAATTTAGTAGAACACCAATGGTTGTAGGGTCAACTCCCAAAGTAGGTGAACATACCAATGAAATCCTATCAGGAGCATTAGGTTATTCTAAAGATGAAATCCAACGATTAGTCGAAAAGGAAATCATTCGGCTAGCATAAATATTTAGAAGACTTGGGAAAGATTTTGGAAGCTCATAAGAATAGCAAACATAAAACAGCGTTAGTTACTGGTTCTGGAAGAAATTTGGGGAAATCAATTGCTTTGGAACTAGCGTCTAAAGGAATCAATGTAATAGTTAATTCTCAGACAAATAATGATCAAGCGAATTTAGTGTCGGAAGAAATCCGTTCTCACGGAGTTGATTCAATCTCAATAATTGGTGATGTTGGAAATCCTAAAGACGTTGAAAAAATCATAGAAAAATCTTTATCCCATTTTGGAAAAGTAGATATCCTAATTAATAATGCGGGCCTCAGGGAACATTGCGAAGTTTCAGAAATCACTGACTCCCAATGGAAAAATGTACTGGCAGTAAATTTAGATGCTCCTTTTTATTTTTCTCGAGCTTTTGTGCCGGGAATGAAATTAGCTAATTGGGGAAGAATCATTAATATTTCTGGCCTGAATGCTCATAGAGGCCAACCCGGCTGGGCACATGTTTCCGCATCCAAAACAGGAGCAATTGGTCTAATGCATGCTTTATCAGTTGAACTATCACCCAACAACATTTTGGTTAATAGTATAGTTCCAGGAGCATTTGATACATCTGTTGATAACACACTTATTCCTAAAAATAATCAGCATTCTAGCAGGACTAAACACATCCCTCTTGACCGACTTGGGAATCCAAATGAATTAGCAAAACTGTGTTCTTTTCTAGTCTCAGATGATGCGTCATATATTACAGGGCAGACCTTTCACATAAACGGTGGCGAATACCGGAGCTAATGACAAAGTATTTTGTTGACATGAAATAGTATAATTCAACTCAGGAGAGTGACTCACATTGAAAATATTAGTGAAATTATTTGCTGCATATCGTGATAAGGCAGGAATTTCAGAATTCAGCCTAGAAATTCCCAAAGATTCAAACACAGTTGGTGATGTAGCCATTGCGATTTGTTCAAAATTTCCTAAAATTACTATCGATCCATCTAAAATAGTTATCGCCGTTAATTCCGAATATCAAGAACATTCAACAACGCTGTGCGACGGAGACGAAGTCGCTTTAATACCACCAGTAAGTGGAGGATAATGTCAGTTTTAATAACCACTCATCCACTAAATACCAACCAGTTTTCTGATGACGTTACCTCTGACGAAAATGGTGCAATAGTAATATTCTTAGGTGTCACTAGAAATCAAACTGATGACCGTGAAGTACTGTATTTAGAATATGAAGCATACAGGCCTATGGCTGATAACAAAATCCAAGAAGTGATAGAACAAACCAAACATCAATTCCCTATTTCTGAAATTTCTATAGGACATCGTCTTGGAAGATTAGAAATCGGTGAAACAAGCTTAGTTGTGGCTGTTTCCGCATCCCACAGACAATCTGCTTTCCAAGCCAGTCAATTCATTGTAGACAAAATTAAACAAATTGTTCCAATCTGGAAACGTGAATTTTTTGTAGGTGGAGATATTTGGGTAGGATATCCAGAGGACGCTGCGCAATCAACAGAATAATTTGATAGAATCAAACATATTAAAAGGAGGGATCGCATAGAGGCCTAGTGCGGCCGCCTGCTAAGCGGTTAGGGGGCTTAATACCCTCTCATGGGTTCGAATCCCATTCCCTCCGCCATTACTTTATGAAAAAAATAGGAACACGATGCAAAAATTCCATGTTTGGACAATTGGTTGTCAGATGAATATTGCTGATTCTCAAAAGCTAGAAAGTGCTTTTGAGCAAATTGGTTTGGAAAAATCATCCTCTCCAGATGATGCAGACGTCGTAGTCTTGAACAGTTGTGTAGTTAGACAAAGTGCTGAAGACAAAGTCATTGGAATGATGACAAGTCTGAAACCCAAAAAACTTCAAAACCCTGAAAAGATTTTCGCCTTAATGGGATGCATGGTAGGCCCAAAAACTGATAAGTTGCAAAAATCTTATCCTTACATCGATGTCTTTCTTAGACCCCAAGAGTATGATCCTCTACTCAAATTAATTGGTGAGCGTAAATCAATTGATGTCGAGGGATGTATTGGTACTTTGACAGTCAGTCCCGATGTAACTGCTTATGTTCCCATTATCCATGGATGTGATAAGTTTTGCACGTTCTGTATCATTCCATATCGGCGAGGACGAGAAGTAAGCAGAAAACTTGATGAAATAATTTTAGAATCTGAATTACTAGTAAATAGAGGTGTTAAGGAAATTACATTGTTGGGCCAAAACGTAGATTCCTATGGCCATGACCTAAAACAAGACATCGACTTGTCCAACTTACTTTATGCTATGAATGATATAAAAGGATTATCCAGAGTAAGATTTTTGACTTCCCATCCAAATGATATGAGTGAAAAAATAATAGATGCTGTAGCAAATCTGGAAAAAGTCTGTGAAAACATTAATCTACCAATGCAGGCGGGATCCAACCAAGTACTTTCAAATATGCATCGTGGATACACAAATGAAGAATACCGAGCATTAACACACAAAATTCGAAAAAGGGTTCCTAATATAACTCTAACCACTGATGTAATTGTCGGGTTCTGCGGAGAAACTGATAAGCAATTTCGTGAGACTCTAAACCTCGTTTCAGATACTAAATTCCATAAAATTCACTCTGCCGCCTATTCATTTAGGGAAAACACTATCGCATCTCGAACCATGATTGATGATGTTCCTAAGTCCGAGAAAATGGCTCGCTTGAACGAATTAGATTCACTGCAAGAAACAATTCTGCGCGACTTGAATTCTGAACTTGTTGGCGAAACATTCGACGTCTTAGTAGAAGGAAAGAAACGTGGGAAATGGTTTGGAAGAAATCGGAACGATAAACTCATTTATTTTGAACATGTCGATGAATTTAAAGGAGAGATGGTTCAAGTAAACGTCACTAATGCTACTCCCTGGTCATTATCTGGAGATTTAGTTAGATCCCACGAGGGATCAATTGCTAAATAAATTATTAGATTCTTAACATCAAAAGAATATTGATTATGTCCATTGTTAAAAATGGTTTCCCTTTTCTAATCATCCCCTCAATAACTATATTAATGGTTATTAGTTTGTGGTTTTTATCGAATTTAGAGTTCAACAATGAAAGAAAAGCTATTCTTCCTCCAGAGAAATTTCTAGACAGAATTGCATATATCGGACATGATAGACAGCTTTACATAATCAATCCAGACGGTAGTGGATTAACCCAAATTTCAAACACTTTTAAATCGAATTTTTCTTGGCCAACATGGTCGGCATCTAATAAATTACTAGCCTACACAGAGTCTAATAAAAACCCTAACAAATCTGATTCATTTTCTTCCCTAAATATTTTTGACATTATTCCTAAAGAACACGAAACAATCATGAGTCTAGAACGTGATCAAACAGTACCACTAGCTGATAACGTCATTCACTATCCGCTGTGGGCACCAAATGAAGAATCTATTGCCTTTGTAGCAAATTCGAATGGAAAAACAACTCTTTTCATTTCTAACAACAATTTAGACCAACCAACCAAATTGATACAAGGTGGTCCAATATGGATTTCATGGTCAAGCGATTCCGAATATCTACTTGCTCATGCTAATGGTCAACATTTTCTAGTAAACAATGACACTAGTAATCCAATCATTAACTTAGGATTGTTTTCAAATGCTTACAACGTTCCTCCATGGAAGCCAGACAAACACGCTATACTGCTAAGCATACAAGCATCAAATAATCAGTTTAAGTCTTTCGAAGTGAATTTACATGAATCCTCTGACCTTCAAAAAAATGAAGATTTTATTACTCGTGGATCACCTTCATATCTGTGGAGTCCAAATGGAAAAGCTTTAGCTATAGGAACTAAAGGTCGGGGAATATTATGGAAGGGGAAAAATTTATCTGTACACAATGAGTTAAAAATTCGCCGCGAACTAAACTTAAACATTTTCGAATATATTTCGATTTCAGACAAAATTATTTCGTTCTTTTGGAGTCCAGATGATACAAAAATTGCATTCATTGCAATGTCTGAAAAACCTGGAATTTTCTCCCTTGCAACCCTAGACATCGAAAATGAACTTATTACCCATCTAATAGATTTTTCTCCAACTAATGACCAACTAACCATGTTTCAATTCTTTGATCAGTATGCCCATTCTCATTCAGTATGGTCGCCTGATAGTAAGTCGCTGGTTTTAGCAGGAAATGTAGAATCCGAGATGAAGATAATTAACGAAACGAGTCCATCAACCAATTATATTATAGTAGTAGAAGCAAATACTCCGGAGGCCTACAAGTTAATAGGTACAGGAGAATTCGCGACGTGGTCATTCAGATGAAATTAAAGAGTCATTAGATATTAAATATATTGATCAATACCTATTGTAACGACGCCGCCATCACTGGGGAATACAAGCGTTTTTGCCCTGTCTGCACCTATAACAACTATGTCGATATTGTCTCCACTCTCAAACAATGGAGTACTAATCTCTAATCTCTCTTCTTCTGTCTTATCCCTTAACCAATACCACTCTTCAGTGACTCTTGCATCATCAATAGGCATGAATTGAATGAATTTACCTAAGCTTCCATATGCATGCTTATGCATGAAATCCTTTGCATCCTGCTTTGACCAACCCTCAGCTCCTACTGGACCTGCTACATCAGGAGGCATAAACACTAACCTGTGCCCTGCTTTACGTTTGGCCATATACCTATTACCAAACGTTATACCATATGCTAATGTCTTCAATAATCCATCAGCTGTCGTATTGCCTTGATCCTGAACATCTAGTTCACCATCAGTAATAAAAATAGATACTGTACTTTGATCCGCAGAAAATCCTCTGTCCTCTGCAAATGATGGCCATGGACTCGCATCTTCATTCTCCGCAACACAGTGAACAAACTTGCGAGTGGTACCAATCGTATCCATGTCCATCTTATTTGGATACCACATACCTATATTCTTTAAACATAAATAAAACGCCCGGCCTATAACTATGTTTATC
>Ga0315338_1000752_pt1 | contig 58472 bp, 43 predicted proteins | sample ASW8metaG_FD_204518 | JGI IMG/M metagenome (GOLD analysis project Ga0315338, IMG submission 204518) | Ammonia-oxidizing marine archaeal communities from Monterey Bay, California, United States - ASW #8 | ecosystem: Environmental > Aquatic > Marine > Coastal | place: USA: California | collected...
CTTTAATGGCAATCCCTTCAAACAGGATCCGAGTTCAACCCTGCGCCATGAGTGTGACGGTGCCGTGATGCTGGAGGGTGGCCGGATCATTGCGGCCGGCCGGGCTGGCGATGTGATCAGCGCCAATCCCGGCTATGACGTGACCCATTATGGTGACGACGCCTTGATCATGGCCGGCTTCGTCGACACGCATATGCACTACCCCCAGACCGACATTGTCGCCTCCTATGGCGAGCAATTGTTGGAATGGCTCGAACGCTACACCTTCCCGGAAGAGCAGCGCTACGGCGACCCAGACTATGCGCGTCTGATGGCAGATGTTTTCCTCGAACAGTGTTTACGCAATGGCACGACGAGCGCTTCGGTGTATGCGACGGTCCACCCCGAATCCGTTGGCGCATTCTTCCAGGCCGCGAGCGACCGCAACATGCGCATGGCCTGCGGCAAGGTTTGCATGGACCGAAATGCGCCGGCTGAATTGATCGATACCGCGCAAACGGCCTATGACCAATCCGCGGCGCTGCTGAAGCGATGGCACGGCAAGGGTCGCAATACCTACGCGATCACGCCGCGTTTCGCGCCGACCTCAACGCCCGAGCAGCTCGAGGCTCTGGGGGCGCTGTGGCAGGAAAACCCGAATGCCCTGATGCAGACGCATATCTCTGAGAATGCCGAAGAGATTAAGTGGGTCACCGAATTGTTCGACGATCTGCCGGACTATTTCGGTGTCTATGATGCTTTTGGCCTGACCGGTCCTGGCGCGATATTTGGCCATGCCATCCATCTGACGGATCGCGAACGGGCCGCCATGGCGGCCTCGGGGTCTGCAATTGCACACTGCCCAACTTCCAATGCGTTCCTTGGATCGGGCGTGTTCAATATGGCGGTTAATCGCGGCACCCCGATCAGCCTTGCTTCAGATGTTGGCGGTGGCCCGGATTTTTCGATGTTCGCCACCCTGCGAGCGGCCGCCCAGGCCGCGCGCTATCATGGCCACAGCTTGCATCCGGTCCAGGCTTTCTGGTTGGCGACCATCGGGGGCGCGGAGGTTCTCAGGATGGGTGATCGGGTCGGAAATCTCGCCGTCGGCATGGAGGCGGATCTGACGGTTCTTGATCTTAAATCCACCGAACAGATCGCGCGCCGTATCGATCGCGCCGAAAATATCGAGGACACGCTCTTTGCGCAGATGATCCTTGCTGACGATCGGGCGGTGCGGGAAACCTGGATCGGAGGCGTGCGCCAATATCAGGCCACGTTGGATCGATAGAGCAAGCTGAAGACCCGCCGGAGCGCGGCCGAATTTATCGGCTTGAGGAGCACATGATCGAATCCAGCCGCCAGCAATTCTTCTTCTCGATAGGCCGCGGCGGGCGGGAGCATCGCGAGCATTTTCGTGTGCGCGGCGCTCTCTCGCTGACGCATGGATGTCATCAAAGTTTCACCACTCATATCCGACATCTGAAGGTCGATGAGCACGACATCATAGGATTGGCGCCCGAAGTGATTCAGGGCCGATTTTCCGGTCCGAACACTATCGAATTGAACACGACCGCCGGTCAGCGAGTCTTTGATAGAGGACTGCAATACTAGCTGGTTGGTCCGGCTCTCTTCAACGAGTAGAATGCGAATATCTGAGTTCAGCAAAATCGGTTGCTGGACAAGTGGTTGCGTCGGAATTGAGTGCTGGTCGCCGCGTTGAAGCGGTAAGTCGATTGTCAGTGTCGTGCCCTGGCCTGCTTCACTGTGGATGGAGAGCGTGCCCCCCAGGATTTTGGTGAGTCTGGACGCCATTGCCAGTCCAAGACCTGCCCCGCCATAGAGTCGGGTTTTGGAGCTGTCGACCTGATGGAATGGGTTGAAAATATCCTGTTGGTGCTCCGGAGCAATTCCGATCCCGGTATCCGTTACCTCTATGCAGGTTTGAACCACACGCGTCCGGGGGTCTTGGGATTGACGAACCGCAATTTTGACGGAGCCGTTTGCGGTGAACTTCACGGCATTGCTCAGAATGTGCTCGAGTGTTTGACGCAGTTTTTCGACATCGCCAAACAGGCACGGGTGGGACATGTCCATGAGGTCGACCGACCAGTTCAAATTTTTGGCTTTCGCGGTTCCGATCCAACGCGCGGAGGCGCGCTCAATCAGGTCCGACAGCAAGAAATGCTGCTTTTCGGTCGTTGCGGAGGCGGTGTCGAGTTGCGCGAGATCCAGAACATCCGTCAACATTTCTAGCAATGTCTCTCCCGACTCTGTCATCAATTCGAGAATGTTTTCCTGTTTTTCCGACAATCCACCTTCCATCCGAAGCGCCATGGTGAGGCCGAGGATCCCGTTGAGCGGTGTCCGGGTTTCATGCCCCATATTGGACAGGAATTCCGACTTGGAACGATTGCCCGCCTCGGCCGCCTCAAGGGCGTGGCTCAACTCGGAATAGGCTTGCATGGTTGCGGATCGGAAGGTGGAGCCCAAAAAGACGGCCCACCCACAGGCCGCGACACACGCCAGGACCAAAACAAGGGTCGGCGCCGCAGCTCCGTCAACGACCGTGCCGGGAACAGTTTGCATATTGGCCAGCCAGACCACGCCAGCAAAAAACAGGATGAGGGGAATCGAGAATACCATCGCTCCAACACGACCCCAGGCGATGTAGACGCCCAAAAGTATGCCGGGCAGGTAAATCGCTGCCGGCGGGAAGCCGCCGCGATTGCCCCATGCCGCGAGAACGGTGATGATCAGCGTGATCGCCAGATTGACCGCAATGGAGATATCCGGCTTGCGAAATCGGCCGCCCGCATATGCCGTCGCTGCATACATAAACGCGCCTGCCAGACCCAGTAATGCCATACCGGGCCGGCCCAGGCCCGTGATCGATAGAACGAGCGAATTGCCCAGTGCAGTGGCTGTCATCATCACGCCGAAGGCAATAGCGATACGGGCGCGGATTGTATGATGATGGTCTTTGCGCAAATCTGATTGCGTAAATTGATCAACAAAATTCCAGAACATGCGCCACCCCTCGCTATGAGCCGGACATGATGCAGGCAAGCGGTTAAATTGTATCTAATTTGGAGGTGGTTTTCGGAGACAACCGGACATGTTGTGTGGTGAGACTTTTTGCGTCCCTTTTGGAACCAAAAAGGGTGACCGTTACTGAGCCACCCAGGCCCCCAAAACCGCCCGTTCCTCATCCGTCATCTCGGTAAAATTACCCGGTGGCATGGTATTCGTCGTCACGGACTGCATCAGTATCCGTGCCGAGTTCGCCCGGATTTCGGCAATCGTATCCAGGCGCAGACCGGCCGGGGCGACGTCCATATACTCATCCGTTGGCGACGCGCTGTGACAGGTCGCGCAGTGTGTCTGGACGATCTCCAAAACCCGCGCATCCGGGACACCCGTCTCCATCACGGGCGCAGCGTCACCCGGTTTCCAGCTGACAAACAGCATCATCGCGATCATCAGTGCGATCGCCGTCGGCCATTGCCAGGCGAGCGCCTTGCCATGCCCACCGGCGTCATGCGTGTTGAACCAGTGTCGGATCACCGCGCCAATCGGCAGCAGAAACGCCACGATTACCCAGCTATTCTCGTGGCCAAACGTCATCGGGTAGTGGTTGGAGATCATCAAAAACAGGACGGGCAGGGTGAGGTAGTTATTGTGGGTCGAGCGCAGCTTGGCGATGATGCCAAACTCGGGGTCTGGCGTCCGGCCGGCCTTGAGATCCTCCACCACAATCTTTTGGTTGGGGATGATCACAAAGAACACATTCGCCGACATGATCGTACCGATCATCGCCCCCACATGCAGGAAGGCCGCACGGCCGGAAAACACCTGGCCCAGCCCCCATGTCGCGCCAACAAACAGCACAAACAACACGCCAAACATCGCCAGTTGATTGTTTTTCAGAGGCGATTTGCACAGCACATCATACACGATCCACGCGCCCGCCAGCGACGCCAGGGACAGACCAATCGCGCTCATCTGTGAGAGGTCCAGCACCGAGCGGTCGATCAGATAGATATCTGCCTGCCAGTAATAGGTGACCGCCATCAGGGCAAACCCTGTGATCCAGGTCATATAGGCGTCCCATTTATACCAGTGCAGCATCTCCGGCATGTCCTCGGGCGCGACCATGTATTTCTGGGTCTGATAGAAGCCGCCGCCATGCACGCCCCAGGTCTCGCCTTTCACGCCGTCCTTGAGGCCCTTGCGATGGCGCAGACGGTGGTCCAGCTGCATGAAATGAAACGACGCCCCGATCCAGGCAATGCCGGCAATGATATGCGCCCAGCGAATAATCAGACTGAGCCAGGCGTCGAATTGAATGTCCATCATGCGTCTCTTCCTACCAATCCCCGGAATCTAAACAGGTTTGCCCTCTGGCTCAAACTGATCGTCAGCACACGACCGGTTTGGCAGTCGCGCTTGCATGGTCTAGATTTACCTGAACGGCCGATCCCGGGCCCCTTGAATCCAATGGATAATTCGCCTTGACCTATCCGCGTGACATGACCGGCCATGGCGCAAACCCGCCCCACGCCCACTGGCCCGACGGGGCCCGTATCGCCGTGCAATTCGTGCTCAATTACGAGGAGGGCGGCGAGAATTCGATCCTCCATGACGATCCGGCCTCCGAAGCCTTCCTGTCGGAAATTGTCGGCGCCCAGCCCTTTGAGGGGCAGCGGCACATGTCGATGGAATCCATCTATGAATACGGTTCCCGCGCCGGCGTGTGGCGCATCCTGGACCTGTTTCGGGATCGAAATATTCCGCTGACTATGTTTGCAATCGCCATGGCGGCGCAGCGCAATCCTGCCGTCATCGAGCGGGCCTTGAAGGACGGTCACGAGATTGCCAGCCACGGTCTGCGCTGGATCGATTATCGCAATATGCCCGAGGCCGAGGAACGCGCCCAGCTTGAACAGGCGGTCGAAATTCTTACCGGATTATGCGGCGAGGCTCCCGCCGGCTGGTACACAGGCCGCACCTCGGAAAACACCCGCAATATCGTCGCGGCACACGGCGGTTTTCTCTACGATGCCGACGATTATTCCGACGATCTGCCCTTCTGGTCCACCCAGACTGATACACCCCATCTGATCGTCCCCTACACACTCGACACCAATGATATGCGCTTTGCCACCCCGCAGGGTTTCAACACGGCCGAGCAGTTTGAGCGCTATCTGACCGACGCCTTCGACGTGCTCTATGCCGAGGGCGAGACGGCGCCAAAAATGCTCTCCATCGGTCTGCATTGCCGCCTGGTGGGACGCCCGGCGCGCTTTGCCGCCCTGCGCAATTTCGTCGATCACGTGCTCAAACACGACAAGGTCTGGGTCTGTCGCCGTGTCGATATCGCCCGTCACTGGCGGTCCCGTTTTCCAGCCGGTGTGGTGCAGCTATGAGTGATATCCGCTTCGACAAACTTCCGCCCTCAACCTTGTCGCGCGAGGATTTCCTGGCCCGCTATGGCGGCGTCTATGAAAAGACGCCCTGGATCGCCCGGGAGGTCTTCGATGAAGGCCTCACCTCGCGGGACGACGAAATTGCTGAACTCGCCGGACGCATGCGCGCCTGCGTCGAGGCGGCGGGCTATGACGAACAGCTCGCTCTGCTGGCTGCCCACCCGGATCTCGCTGGCAAACTCGCCGCCGCGGGCGCGCTGACCGCGGAATCCACCAGCGAGCAGGCGGGCGCCGGTCTCGATCAATGCACGCCCGAAGAGCTCACCCAATTTCAGAGGTTCAACAAGGAATACACCGCTCGTTTCGGCTTCCCCTTCATCCTCGCCGTCGCCGGTTATCAGCGCGCGGAGATCCTCGAGATTTTCCAATCGCGCGTCGCCAATAGCCTGGAGGTGGAATTCTCCACTGCCCTCGAGCAAGTCCACAAAATCGCCCGCCTGCGCCTTTCGGCGTTGGCACAGGAAAGCTAAACCCGTTTTGACCCAAACCGCCGCCCATTTTGCCGCTAAATACACCAATGTCGCCAGCCCGCGCTTTGGCACCCGTGTGACCGAAACCTCCGATGATTTCTTCGCCGCCAAGGAACGCATCCTGACCGATGCCGACCCGGTTTTCATCGCCGACAAATATGATGATCACGGCAAATGGATGGATGGCTGGGAAAGTCGCCGCCGCCGTGATGGCGGGCATGACTGGATCACAATCCGGCTAGGGGCTCCCGCGCGTTTGCACGGCGTCGATATCAATACATCCTTCTTCACCGGCAATTATCCGCCGGGTGCCGAACTGCAGGCCTGTGGCAGCAAGGGCGACCAGCCCGATGGCAATTGGGTCGATATTTTGCCGCGCGTCGATCTGGCCGGGGACAGCGCCAATATTTTTGCCATAGACAGCGACGAAACCTGGACCTGGTTGCGCCTCAACATTTATCCCGATGGCGGTGTCGCCCGCCTGCGTCTGTGGGGTGAGGCCGTGCCCGACTGGTCCGCGCAAACCGGCGAGGTGGAACTCTCCGCCCTGTGCAATGGCGGCCGTGTGATCGGCTTTAACGACGCCCATTATGGCGATGTCTGGGCCATCCTCGCCGAGGGGCGCGGCATCAATATGGGCGATGGTTGGGAAACCCGCCGCCGTCGTCAGCCCGGCCATGACTGGCTGGTCATGGCGCTGGGTGCCCGCGGCACCATCAGCCGCGTCGAGATCGACACGGCCTTTTTCCGCGGCAATTTTCCCGACGGTGCCTCCCTGCAAGTCGCCGACCTTTCCAGCAATGCCGACGTGCAACTCGACGCAGAAGGGGGCGGTAACACGACGCAGTGGACCGAGCTTCTGCCGCGCCAGAAACTGACCGCCGACACGATCCACCATTTCGGTGCCGACAAGCTGAGTGAAGTCGGCCCCGTCACGCATGTCCGCATCAATATCTACCCCGATGGCGGCGTCTCCCGTCTGCGCATTTTCGGCACGCGCACCCCATGATCATCAAACCCCGCCCCCTGACCGCCGAGATCTTCAAACCCTTCGGCCAGGTGATCGAGACCGATGGCCATACACCGGTGATGATCAATGACGGCACCACCGAGCGCTATCACGCCCTGGCCGGCGTCGATGTGGGCGAGGGCGGTGGTATCATCTCCATCTTCCGCGGCACCAGGCGTCCTCTGGACATCAACATGATGGAACGTCACCCGCTGGGGTCTCAAGCCTTCTATCCGCTTGAAAAGGCTTCGTGGTTACTGGTCGTTTCGAAAGTCGAACGACCGAGCCCGGGGAATTTGGAAGCGTTTATCGCGACGGGTGAACAGGGTGTTCAATACGCGAAGAACACCTGGCATCATCCGCTGCTAGTCTTGCAGGAGAGGCAGGATTTCTTAGTGGTGGATCGTGAGGGGGCCGGCGAAAATCTGGAAGAGATTTTCTTTGAAACGGTGACGGTAGAGTTGCCGTAAAATCCCCTTCTCCCCACCTCGGGGGGAGACGGTGCCCGAAGAGCGAATGAGGGGCCTCTCCACACGCTCCGACATAGGCGCATGTGAGATTTAAGCCGAGGATGGAGTCCTCATCGTCGCTGGGCATGGAATCAGCGGGTCTCATTCGTTTTGTAGATAACGCGATCAATGCTAATGTTTGCGAAGGCAATATTGGGAAATCGCAATGACTTCATCATCACAATTGTCCCATCCCCCTGGCCGCAAGAACCAACGTGCGCTTCTGTGGATGTGCCCGCTAGCTCTGTTAGCGATCCCTGCAATCGCCAACCTAACCAGCGACGCGTTTAATTGGGGACTCGGGGACTTCGTTGTCTTTGGTCTGATGCTGTTTGTTCTTTTCGCAGCCATCGATTTTGTGACGTTTCGAAAGCTGAATGTCGCAATGAAGGGAATGCTGATTGGCGGAGCGATTGTGGCGTTTTTGCTAGTCTGGGCAGAATTGGCCGTTGGGATATTCCCGTAACCCGCCAGGCGACTATTGATGCTCAACCGGACAACAAGATCAACTCGTTCGCGAAGATGAGGGGGAAACCCTTTCTTCGATGCCGTGACGGTAGAGTCGGCCTAAAACCCCTTCTCCCCACCTCGGGGAGAAGGTGCCCGAAGGGCGGATGAGGGGCCGGAACGCGCATTCCGACAGCCCTCATTGCGCGGCTCGGCCCCTCACCCGACGCATCCGCGCCACCCTCTCCCCAACAGGGTAGAGGGGGTCCGATCTCACCCCCAAACCACCTCATCTCGCCCGCGCGATTTCAGCGCCGCATTACACGCCACGAAACACCCACTCCCCAAAAATCCGCGATACGCCGACAGCGGCGACGGATGCGTCGTCTCCAAAATCGTATTCCGGTTCGCATCAATCAGCGCCGCCTTTTTCTGCGCATGCGCACCCCACAGCAAAAACACCACATCGCCGCGCGCCGCCACATGCGCGATCACGGCATCGGTGAACGCGCCCCAGCCGCTCTTGGCGTGAGCGTGGGCCTTGGCTTCTTCGACAGTGAGGATGGTGTTGAGCAACAGCACGCCCTGCTGCGCCCAGCGTGTCAGATCGCCATGCTCCGGCGGCGTGATGCCGGGGTACTCGGCGAGTTCCTTGTACATATTGCGCAGGGAGGGCGGGATCTTGATGCCCGGCGGCACCGAGAAAGACAGGCCCATCGCCTGGCCGGACCCGTGATAGGGATCCTGGCCGAGAATGACGACTTTGATATCGTCCAGCGCGGTGTGGCGGAAGGCGTTGAAGATCAGGTCTTGCGGCGGGAAGATTGTTTTGCCGGCTTCGCGTTCGGCGGCGAGGAAATTGGTGAGCGCGGCGAAATAGGGTTTGGCGGTTTCGACATCGAAGAAGTCGCGCCAGCTGGGATGGATGTCTTTTGTATTCATTTTAAAATCCACCCCCAAACTGATCACCAGCTTTGCTTTCTGGCCCGATTCGTCGCTTGATCCTGCCCTGTTTCAGAGCGGGTGGGGACGTCCATGCAAACCAAATCGAAATGGCGCAATTTTGGCGGTGAGCTGTCAGTGCATACCCACGACAGCACCGCCTGCAAATGCCCGATGACCTTCGCCGTCTACACGCCTCCACAAGCCAAGGACGGTCCAGTGCCCGTGCTCTGGTATCTGTCGGGCCTGACCTGCACCTGGGCCAATGTGATGGAAAAGTCCGGCATTCAGCGCTACGCCGCCGAACATGGCCTGATGATCATCGCGCCCGACACCTCACCGCGCGGCGAAGATGTCGCCGATGACGCTGCTTACGATATGGGCCAGGGCGCGGGCTTTTATCTCGACGCCACGCAAGCCCCCTGGGCCGAGCACTTCAATATGGAAAGCTATATTCTCGAAGAACTGACCGAGATCGTCGCCGCCAATTTCCCCGCCGACATGAATCGCCAGGGCATTATCGGCCATTCCATGGGCGGTCACGGCGCACTGACCCTGCACCTCAAACATCCCGACCGCTTCCAGACTGTCTCCGCCTTCGCGCCAATCTCTGCGCCGATGCAAGTCGCCTGGGGCGAACAAGTCTACACAGCCTATCTCGGCGAGGACCGAGAAACCTGGCGCAATTACGACGCAACAGACCTCGTCACCCGCCAGCCCAGCCAGGCCCATGTCCTGATCGACCAGGGCAAGGCCGACGATTTTCTCGACAGCGAACTCCGCCCCTGGCTGTTCGAAGACGCCGCCCAAAAAGCCGGCCAAAAAGCCACCGTGCGCCTGCACGACGGCTATGACCATTCCTACTATTTCGTCTCAAGCTTCATGGCAGACCACATAAAGCACCATGCCGACGGGCTGGTCTAAACCCACGCTTCTTCCATTGCAGATGCGAAGCCGTGATTGGTGTCGCGGTGTTTGGCTTCGTCTGCCCGGACAGCAATGACAACGTCGCGCAGGCGCGCGCCTTCTGGCAGATTCCAATAGATGATCGCGATTTTGGGTGCGGGGACATTTTCGAGGTTCCCGGCGTCGATCTCTGCCAGATAATGCGTGTAGCTGAGCACGGCTTCTTCCTCCAGATACCCGACAAAACGGTGCGCGGTGCGGGGGAAGAACAGATAGAAGAAGAAATAGAAATTATAGAAGATTGCCTGGGTCACCATGATCAGGCCGCGCTCGAACATATTGGGTTGCGTGACCTTGATGAAGGTCATCAAATGCATGCGTTCATTTTCGGCTTCGTCGAGCAGCTCACGGATCCAGCCGCCATCATCGCGGATCAGGCGCAGGGATTTGAGATGCTGCAACAGCCCGCCCACCATGCCGGGCACGGCGGCGACAGTTTCCAACACCACGGCGCGGTGCCCGTATCGCTTCTGAAAACACAGATCGGCAAAGAAGCGCAGGAATTTCACCAGGCCATAGGCGAATTTATCGCCGAATGTCCGAGTGTGGTGGTGGGTTTCCTCTGTGGATGTGAGTTCATGTGGTCCGTCGAAGGGCATCGCCTGTCTCCTGTGAGCAATCGATGACCTTTTCTCTGCCTTTTGGTCAGAAAAGGCGATGCGACAAAACGGCGTGCGGCGGGGTGTCGCGGAACGACTTTAGGGGCTAGTCCTGCGCCAGCTTTGCCTCAACATCGGCCAGTAAGGGCAGGGATGTCTGGGCACCGGCGCGAGTCGCCGTTAGGGCACCAACACAGCAGGCAAAGCGCAGGGCCGTCTCAGGTGTGTCGCCACGCACCAGCGCCAGTGTCAGGGCGGCGACGAAGGAATCCCCGGCACCCGTGGCGTCGGTGGCGACAATTTCCGGCGGCAAGGCGCGCGCCAGCTGTTCGCCGCGGCGGAACAGGGCGGCGCCCTTGGCGCCATAGGTAATGGCGATCAGGCCGCTGGACTTGGCCAATAATTCCGGACCGTAAAAATCCGCCTCCGTCTCATTGACGATGATCAGATCCGCTTCGGAAAACAGGGCATTGGGCACGTCACGCGCCGGAGCCAGATTGAGCACAAAAAAACCGTCAAAATGTTGCGCGGCGTCTACGATTGTTTGCGCCGGCACTTCCAGCTGGCAGATCAGTGCGTCGCATTGCGGCAGACCGGCGTGTTCAGGCGTTATACCGGCATTGGCACCGGGTGCGACCACGATCTGGTTTTCCCCGGCGCTATCGACACAGATCAGCGCCACACCGGTTGCCTGTGTCTCATCCACGCTGACGCGCGTCAGATCTACGCCATCCGCCCTGAGCAGCGCCAGTGCAGAATAAGCGTTGCTATCGGCCCCCACGCGACCAATCATCGACACATCCGCCCCTAATCGCCGCGCCGCCAGCGCCTGATTGGCACCCTTACCACCAGGGTGTTCGGACAGGGTGGCCCCGGTCACAGTTTCGCCGGCAACCGGCAATTGCTGGGCGGTTGCTACAATATCGAGATTGATGGAGCCAAGGACGGCGATAGTGGGCGTGCTCATAAACGCTTCAACCTTTCTACGATCAGATCAAACAGGGCGGAAGCATCCGTCTGTGTGACCCACTCGATGGAAGTGTCCGGGTCGGGCACACGCAGATTGACCGCGGTATGGCCCAGTGTCAGCGGCGAAGACATCTCCACCGCGATGGCGCAGGGGCGCGTGGTAAACAACTCCGGTGCGAGCAGATAGCCTATCGTGCACGGATCGTGGATCGCAGCACCTTCCTCGCCGTAAAAATCGACATACACGTCATTGACGTGCTCCAGCATCGCCATCACGGCGCGGCCGGTTTCGCTGTCGATCGCGCGTAAAACATCCATCCGCGCCGGGCTGGCGCGAAACTGCATGGTGGCGTCCAGACCCATGGCAAGGATCGGCCGGCCACAGCGATACACCACATGGGCAGCATGGGGATCGGCGGCGATATTGAATTCGGCAGACGGGGTGATATTGCCGCCCTCGCTGCGGGCGCCGCCCATGATGATCAATTGTTTGATCTTCGGCAGGATCTCCGGCGAGCGGGTGATCGCGACGGCGATATTGGTCAGCGGGCCAGTGGGCACCAAGGTGATTGAATCATCGTCGGCGGCCAGCAGCGTCTCGATGATGAAGTCGACGGCGTGCTGATCCTCGGTCATGTGTGACGGCTCGGGCAATTGCGCCCGGCCCAGCCCGCTATCGCCATGGATATGGTCGGCAAACACCGGCTCGATCACCATCGGGCGCGGACAACCGGCATAGACGGGAACGTCCATCCGTCCGGCCAGCTCGCGCACCTGGCAGGCATTGCGCGTACATGTGTCCAGATCGACATTGCCGGCCACGGTCGTAATACCGAGAATATTGAAATTCTCCGGCGAGGCGAGTGCAACCAGCAAGCTGACCGCATCATCAATGCCCGGATCGCAGTCCAGTATGACGGGGAGAGCTGTCATCGGATCCTTTCAAAGATCATTTATGTGAACGCCTTACCCCGCCGGGAAGAACAGCAGGCCGGCAATCGTTGCACTCATTAGATTGGACAGGGAGCCCGCCGCCACCGCGCGCAATCCAAATTTGGCAATCTCGCCCAGACGGTCCGGGATCAAACTGCCCAGCCCGCCGAGCAGGATGGCGATCGAGCTCAGATTGGCAAAGCCACACAGAGCAAACGTCAGGATCGCCTGGGTGCGGGGTGAGAAGGCATCCATATCACTCGACAGGGTGATGAAGGCGACAAACTCGTTGACGATCAGTTTTTCGCCGACGATTGAGCCCGCTGAAAGCACTTCATTGGTCGGAATGCCCATCACATACATGAGCGGAGCGAACAGGTATCCCAAGATCGTCTGGATCGTCAGTCCCTCGATTCCTGCCAGGGCGCCAGCGGCTCCCAATAGTCCGTTCAGCAGGGCGATCAGAGAGACAAAGGCAATCAGCATGGCACCGATATTCAGCGCCAGCTTGAGACCATCCTGGGCACCATCAGCCGCCGCGAGGATCACATTCGTATGCCGTGGTCGGCCCGCTTCGATCTTCACCAGATCCTGTGGCGGTTGTTCGCCCTTTTCGTCCGGCATAATGATTTTGGCCATCAGCAAACCGCCAGGCGCAGACATGAAGCTGGCGGCGATCAGAAATTCAACACTGATCCCCATCGAGGCATAGGCCGCCAGAACCGCCCCAGCGACAGAGGCGAGGCCGGAGGTCATGATAGCAAAGAGTTGCGGCTTGGTGATGTGAGGCAGGTACGGTTTCAGCGCGAGTGGCGCCTCGGTCTGGCCAACGAAAATATTGGCGGCAGCATTGAGCGATTCAATTTTGCCGGTCCCCAAAACCATATTGAGGACTCGCCCTAGCCCCGACACCAGAATTTGCATGAAGCCGATATGGTAGAGCACCGACATCAATGCCGAGAAAAAGATGATCACAGGCAGCACATTCACCGCAAAATTGAAATGGCTTGGATCGGAGGCCAGCGCGCCAAAGACCATGCCGATACCGGCCGAGGAATAGGTGAGCAGAGTGTTCACACCGTCTGACATGGTGGAGATAATATCGCGCCCGGCCGGCACGTAGAGCACCAGCGCTGCGATCCCGCACTGCACCGCCAGGGCGCTGATCACAATGCGCAAATTGATCGATTTACGGCTGGTCGATAGCAGAAAGGCAATAAAGAGCAGGACGCCGACGCCCACGAGGCCGGTAATGGATTCAGGCATGTAAAACTCCCCCAGACCTCGAGCGAGGCCATGTTGTGTCGCGCCGGTGTTTCCGGTCTGCGGTATCAACCAAGCGCCACAGAGTGTCAGCCCGGGGCTAAACCCGCAAGGGTTAAGCGCTTTATCTTGGTTGGGGTGATGATGCAGTGATTGCGCAGACGGGCAGGAATAATTATAATTTACCCAAACACTGCGCCCGTCCGGCCGTGGTGCCATCCGGCCACTTCAGGGATATTCCATGCTCAAGGATTTGTTGCTCAACAACAAGGATTGGTCGAAACGCCGGACCGTCAAGGATCCAAATTATTTCAACAAGCTCGCCGACCAGCAGGACCCGGATTATTTGTGGATCGGCTGCTCCGACAGCCGCGTGCCGGCCAATGAGATCGTCGGCCTGGCCCCCGGCGAATTGTTTGTTCACCGTAATGTCGCCAATATCGCCGGCCCCAGCGATGCCAGTTGTCTCTCTGTTTTGCAATATGCGGTAGAGGCGCTGAAAGTTCGCCATATTATCGTCTGCGGCCATTACGGTTGTGGTGGTGTTGAGGCAGCCGTCTCCGGCGATCGCCACGGCCTCATCGACCACTGGCTCCAGCCCATCCGCGACGTCTCTGACGAAATCGCCGACGAGCTTGAAACGCTCGACACAAAGCGCCAGCGACTTGATCGCCTGTGCGAAGCCAATGTCATCGCCCAGGCCCGCTCTGTGGCCTCAAATCCCATCGTTCAGGATGCCTGGCGCGCCGGCCAGGATGTTTCCGTCCACGCCTGGATCTATTCCATCCGTGACGGGCTTCTTCATGACCTGAAACGCAGCACAAGCGGCTTCGAAGAATTTGCCCGGCAGTTTCCGACAAAGAAGTCGTCGCTGATTGGTGTGGTGGGGAAATCGGAGGCGTAGAGATGAGCTACAATGAAGCGTCCGGCAACATTTGATGAGCTCGTCATTGCACTTAAGAAAGTTGATATCTCTGATCCAAAGGATTGGTCGAATTCCGAGTTGAAGCGGGGCATCAACCAGCTGACTCGCGCTTCAGTGCTCAAGGCAATCTGGGCAGGGATTGTCGATGAGCGAGATAAAAAATGGTCGCCGGCCGCCTACAATACTGGCAATCCAAACGACATGTCAGCATCGCTAAAACGGATACTGGATGCAGGAGTGGACCCGGCGGATCTCAAAATGGTGGTCCGAGGTTATCAGTACGAGACCGCCTTCAATATCTGCTATCAACTCGACGACGGCGGCTACGATTACGATGTGAACTGGCGATTGTTTGAGGTCGATGAGACGGGTAATCCGCTGTCTCCAATCGAGGGCCTACATGAAGATTTGTTGGGAACCGATCCCACGGGCCTGGAGATGGGACCTTGGCGAGGCTCTAAAGGTGCGGATAGCTGAAAAATTTTTGCTGCTTGCCGTCAAAGGCCATGGTTAAAAATATAGCGCCTTTCCCCGGATTTATTCCGGGGTCTGGAGGAAGAGCAAATTGAAATGCTGAGGCGCCGTATCAGCGCACACTTGCCACGGCATGCCAGGCACCGGAACAAGTCCGGGGAAAGAAGTGAGTTGGGTTTTTACCTAGAACAAAAAAACCTACTTCGCCTTCGGCTTTGGCTTTTTCTTCCGCTTCAATGTCCAGTCACTGGCTTCCGGCTTGCCGCGCTTGGGCTTGTCATTGGCGCGGGGTGGGCGGACGCGTTCGGAGCGTTCCTGAAGGGGTGACCACGCTTCTTTTTTGCCCGCGGGCTTGGCACCGGGCTTGCCGCCTGGCTTCTTGGCTGTAGGACGTTTGGTGCCGGGCTTGCGGTAATTGGGATCCTTAAACTCAGGACGCGAGCCGCCGGCGGGCTTGTATTCGGTTTTCCGGTCTTCGGTCTTGCGTTCCGAATAGCGCGGCGTGTCGGTTTTTTTGCCTTCATAGCGCGCCGTCGGTGCGGCACCACCACGGGGGCCTGTTTTCTGGGCCTGATGACGGGCATTGGATTTGGACGAGGAGGGCGCATTGCGCTCCATCGCCTGGCTCAGATCAGTATTGGCACTGGCCGGACCGTCAGACGCCTTGGTGATACGGATCGATTTTTCTCCGCCGCCATTGGCCTTTACAGCGTCGAAGAAAAACTCGGCCTTGGCTTCGCTGATCTCAAACACGGTATTGGCGTCGGAAATGTCGATCGAGCCGACATCCTTCTTGGTGATATGGCCCAACCGGCAAATCAACGGCAGCAACCAGCGCGGCTCGGCACGGTGTTTGTGGCCGGCGGAGAGATTAAAGCGCACACCATTCTGGAACGGTGCACGCGGCTCGCGTGGTTCGCGATCCGGCCGATCATTGCGGTCAAACTTGCGATCCCGGTCGCGTCCGCCACGTTCACGGCCCCCGCGATCATTGCCCATCGGCGCGGCCAGCAAATCTTCAGCGGCGGGCATTTCGGCCTGCTTGCGATTGAGGAAGGCGGCGGCGATCTGCTCGGCGCTATGCTTTTCCAGCAATTCGCGGGCAAAGGTCATCGCGTCTTCGTCATAGGTCTCGGTGAGCGATGGATCCGCCAGCAAGCGTTCGCGATCCTTGGTCTTCACATCGTCGGCGGTAGGTGCCTGCACCCATTCCGCTTCAATGCGCGCATTGCGTAACAGGCCATTGGCGCGACCACGGCGTGTGTGCGGCACGATCAAAACGCACGTGCCCTTGCGACCAGCGCGGCCGGTGCGGCCCGAGCGGTGCTTGAGCGTATCGGCATTGGTTGGCAGATCGGCATGGATCACCAGCTCAAGGCCGGGAAGGTCGATACCGCGCGCGGCCACATCGGTGGCGATACAGACGCGGGCGCGGCCATCGCGCATCGCCTGCAGAGCGTGGGTCCGCTCAGACTGGCTCAGTTCACCGGACAGCGCGACGACGGAAAATCCGCGATTGCCAAACCGGGCGGCCAGTCGATTGACCGCTTCACGCGTGGCGCAAAATACGATGGCGCTTTCGGCATCATAAAAGCGCAGGATATTGGTGATGGCATTTTCGCGGTCACTCGGGGCGACCGGCATGGCGCGATAATCAATATCGACATGCTGCGAGGTTTCGCCAACCGTGGAGATACGCACGGCATTCTTCTGAAACTGCTTGGCCAGCGTCGCGATCGCACGCGGTACCGTGGCCGAGAAGAGCAGGGTGCGACGCTCTTCCGGTGCGGCGTCGAGAATATATTCAAGGTCTTCGCGGAAGCCGAAATCTAGCATTTCATCCGCTTCATCCAGCACCACAGCCTGCAGCGCTGACATGTCCAGCGCGCCGCGCGTAATATGGTCGCGCAGACGGCCTGGCGTGCCCACAACAATGTGGCAACCGCGCTCCAGCGCCCGGCGTTCCTGGCGGGCATCCATGCCACCAACACAAGAGGCAATGCGTCCGCGCGCATCACCAAACAGCCAGATCAGTTCGCGCTGAACCTGTAGGGCCAGCTCGCGTGTGGGCGCGACAATCAGCGCCTGCGGCAGGGCTGCCTGTTGAAACCGCTCTTCACCGTCCAGCAAGGTTGGCGCGATCGCCATACCAAAGGCGACCGTTTTACCGGAGCCGGTCTGCGCCGAAACCAACAGGTCTGCGCCCGCAGCTTCAGGTGTGAGCATGGCTTCCTGAACTTCGGTAAGCGCGGAAAAGCCTTTAGTTTCAAGCGCCCGGGCAAGCGCCGGGGCGATATTCGGATTAAGCGACATGATCTGTAATTCCAGCAGGGGACACACCGCGGTGTCCAAATATATGTGCGGATGGCGACGCCTTACACCACTTGCCGTAAAAACCCAATGCACCAATTCAAATTACAACGCATTGCCGCTGACCGGATTTGCGGGGGGTAGGGGGGATGGTTGCACCTTAAGTGACGCCCGCGCATCACGCCCGGCCGAAACTACCGGCTCAGAGCTCGGGCGATCTCGGTGACGTGGCGCAGGTCGGAGCCGCAGCAGCCGCCGAAAATGTTGAGCCAGGGGAGTGTCTCGTGGATTTGCAGGTTTTGTTGGGCGAATTCTGCCGGGTCGCCGCAATCGAGCGTTTCACAGACATCCAGCTCGGCATGGCTGAGTCGCGAGGCATTGCAGCGAACACCCCGTATCCGCCGTGCCCAGCGCGAATCGGTCAAACCGGATGAGAAGTGCTCCGGGTGGGCGCAATTGATCATGAAATAGACTGCGGCGGCGTCTGTAGCGGCATCAACTTGTGTGATCGCATCGGCCAGGGATTGCCCGTCGGGCAGCTGACCATCTGTTTCCACGGTGAAGGATACCGCGACGGGCAGGTCCAATTCGCTGGCGGCGCGCACAATGCCGATCGCCTCATCGGCCTGGGAGATGGTCATGGCCGTGATCATGTCGATGTCGGTCTGCGCCATCCAGCCGACTTGTTGGGCGTGATAGGCCTGCGCATCGCTGGCACTGATCCGTGTCTCCGGCGCGTAGGCATCGCCAAACGGGCCGATCAGACCATTAAGAATGACGGGTGTATCCGGTGTGGAAAATTGGTCCCGCAGCGGACGGATAAAAGCGACGGCCTGTTGGTTGATATCGCGCAATTGATCCACACCCAAGCCCAGATCAGCCGCCCAGTGGGGGTGTGCCTTCCAGGTGGGTGTGTCGAGGATAAAACCGGCGCTGTATTGCCGGGCCAACTCCAGATAGCCGGTCAGATAGCCCACCAGAACGGCCTGCTTAACGGGGTCTTCCAACAGGGTGTGGGCGGCAAATTCAGGTAATTCAATGCCGTGATTGTAGATGATATCGGTTTCCAGTCCCGCGTCGGTCAGAAACAATTGACCGGACAATTGCGGCAGGGCATGGCGGTATCGCGGCATGTCAGTCTCTCCGGCGGCTTTGATCGAGACTAGCATCCGCGCGCGATGTTTAAAATTTTACTTGTGTTTTCAAAGCAATTTTCGATTCCGCTTGCCCGTTCCCACGCGCCTCCCTACGGTCGGTTCGCGCATGAAACAATTTCAATTTTGAATGTGCGCCCGGGGGATACATGTCAAACGAAACTGTTGCTGCGCCAAAGAAGGCGCTGGGATTTTGGGGTTGTTGGGCACTGACTGTCGGCGTGATGATCGGTTCCGGCGTGTTCATGTTGCCGACGGTGCTTGCGCCCTATGGCATGCTCAGTTTTGGCGGCTGGGTGATTACGGCCGGTGGCTCGATCACCGTGGCGCTGGTGCTCGGCCGATTGGCCGGCCGCACGACCCATCCCGGCGGGCCCTACACGTTTTCCCGGGATGCTTTCGGAGACTTGCCCGGCTTCCTCGTGGCCTGGGGCTATTGGGCGGCGGTGTGGATCGGTAACCCGGCCATCGCCATTGCCTTCGTGGGCTATCTGACCATCTTCATTCCGGCGCTTGAGGGAAATGCCCTCTATCAAATATTTGCGGCCCTGGCGCTGATGTGGGGGCTGACGTTGCTCAGCATTCGCGGCGCGCGCGAGATGAGTATTTTCCAACTCCTGATGACAATTCTCAAACTTATTCCGCTTTTGACCATCATTGCCTGGGGGGCGATGGCCGGTACACCGGCTAATATGCCTGAGTTTAACCCCAGTGGCGGCGCACTGCTTCCGGTCCTTTCCACCACCGTCGTGCTGACATTGTGGGCCTTCGCCGGGCTTGAGAGCGGCACCATCCCGGCCGGCGATGTGCGCGATGCCAAAACGACGATTCCGCGTGCCACCGTGATCGGAACGATTACAGTGGCCGTGGTGTATATCACCAGCACCATTGCCGTGATGATGCTGGTCCCGACCGAGGAATTGGTCGCATCGACCTCACCCTTTGCAGATGCGGCTCGGGGTTTGGGCACCTGGGGGCCATTGATGGTTGCCGCCGGCGCGATCGTCTCGACTGCGGGATCACTCAATGGGGGGATCTTCATTTGCGGGCAGATGCCGATGTCGGTCGCGATTGACGGATTGGCACCGAAAGTTTTTGCCAAGCTCAACTCCCACGGATCGCCACAATTCTCGCTGATTTTCGGTACGACGATTTCGTCGATCCTGCTGATTCTCAATTACTCACGCGGCCTGGTCGGCGCCTTCGTCTTCCTGATCATGATGAGCACGCTCACCATTTTGGTGCCCTACCTGGTCTCCGCGCTGGCCGAGCTAAAGCATTCCATCAAAAATGCCCGCGCTTGGGCTGTGGTGGCGCTGATCGCCACCGTCTATTCCAGCTTTGCTATCTGGGGCGCCTCCCAGGATGCGGGTGGGCTGGAAGTGATCGGTTGGGGGCTCGCCTGGATGGCCGTCGGGCTGCCGGTTTACTGGTTCGGCAAGGCCCGCAAGCCCAAGGCCTAGTCGCTTTTCAGCTCCAGCCTTGCCTCAATAATGACAGGTTTACATCATTCCTGTGTCGGAGGTGAATGGAGTTGAAGATGCCCAGAGTAATGATTTTGGCGCTTGGTGTTTGCGTTTCGAGCTTGAGCACCGGCATGGTGGCTGCCCAGAATCTGGACGCAAATTCCGGATTCACAATGTCGGCTCCTGTGGAAATCGCGCACCCTGACGTCCGTGTTACCGCGACCTATTCCAGCTCGGTGCTGATTTTCAAGGTTGGCGAAATCACGCTGACGGCGGGTGTTGGTCCGGACGGCTATTCTGCTTCCACCCATATCGAGGCGGCCGGGCTGGCGGCCCTGTTCACCGATTTTGACATTCGCGCCAATGTCGCCGGTCATCGCACGGACGACGGTATGCGACCGATTGAGTACAGCCATGTCGAGCGTACCGGTGACAAGGTGCGCCGTGTCGATATTGATTTTAGCGAACCCATCGCCCAGAGCCTCGCCGAGCCGCCCTTCGGCTCGCTCGGTGTGCCGCCCGCCAGCGACGAGCAACGCCGAAATGTCATTGATCCGATCTCCTCGCTGTTTTTACTGTCAGAAGTCATGAATGACCGCGGCGGCGACATCTGCTCCGGAACCGTCCCTGTATTTGACGGTAAAGCCCGGTATGATTTGCGCTTGGAATCCGCCGGAACCGAACGCATCCGCACCCGCGCCTGGCGCGGGGATGCGTTGGTTTGCCATGCCTGGTATGAGCCCATCGCCGGCTATGATCCCGAGGATTATCCCAGCGAATCCGAGCTTCGCCATCCGCTCACACTCTGGCTCGCCGCGTTTGAGGGCGGCGCGTTTTTCATGCCCGTCCGCCTACACACACGGGCAGGCTTCGGCGGCATCACGATCGAGGCGCACGAAATTGAGGTGGAAGAGTAATTATCCCTCTCCAAACCGGACCGTCTGGCCTTCTTTCACGGTATCCAGCACAAACAAGGTCTGAAAATCTCGCACGCTTTTATAGCCGGCGAGGCGTTTGAGGATGAAGTCTGACAGGGCCTTATTGTCGGGCGCGATGACCTTCATCAAATGATCGTAGGCACCCGACAGGGAATAGCATTCCAGCACCCAGTTTTCCTTCAGGATTGCGTCCTTGAAACTATCGGACCCGGCCTCAATGCGTTGATCGATCGTCACCTGGATAAACGCCATGACGCCAAAGCCGGCGGCTTCAAAATCGATGTCTGCATGATAGCCACGAATAATGCCGGCCGCTTCCAGGGCGCGGGTGCGTCGGAGGCAAGTTGTCTCCGACATGTGCGCCCGGCGCGCCATTTCGACGGTGGAAATTCGACCGTCGGTTTGCAAAAGGGAAAGGATGCGATGATCATCTGAATTAAGTTTCATGGTGATATGCGCCATATTACTTCTATAAATCAACGTAATCCACCATAAATGAATTAATTGCCACTGAAAACGATGAGTACCATCACCCAAGCCGTGTTAGATAGTCCTGTCGTAAATATGGGGAATGGAAATGACCGAGTCCAAAGAGTTTCACGTTGGCGAATTGGCCCAAGACCTGCCACAGCCAACCGAGTTTGAGATGAGCCCGTTCAAAAAGGCGCGTGTCCCCGACCCCCTCCAATTTGAGGTTTCAATCGTCGCCGAGGCGCATGAGCGTCAAAAAAAATCAGGCGTGGTGCAGGTCAATATACCCGGCTTTTCATCGGTCAAACTGTATTGCGATGAGCAAACGCCGGTGGGCGATGACACCGCCCCGCCGCCACTGGCCTATTTCTCGGCGGGTATCGCCTTTTGCTTGCTCACGCACCTGACCGACATTCTCACCGCCCGCAAAATCGACGTCACTTCGATGCGGGTTGAACAGCGCCTTCTGTTCAAGACCAATTTGTCCAATATGCGCCAGCTCGGCCACCAGACGACCGGAGAGTGTGAAGGCATTGAGAGCCATGTGGTGATCGACAGCCCCGAAACGCCCGAAGCGATCCAGGAACTCCTGCGCGAAGCCGAGGGTGCCTGCATGGCGCATTTTGCGCTCCGTAATCCGCTTTCCTGGATGACTCGCCTCGTACACAACGGGACCGAACTGGAAAAGCGTGAGGGCAAGGGCCCGGAGGAACGCTGATAACGGGGGCGATGTGGACCGGCGGTGCAAGGGTGTAGAGGCCGCGGCTCAGGGCAGGCACCATACCTTCCGTCGGTTCCATGTCCGTCAGGGCCAGAAGTCGGCATTTTCACGGCCGATGACATTGCCGCCGGGCGTTCTGCGCTCTAACACTTGTGATTGGGGGATGTTGAAGTTTGCAGCAGGTGACGTGTGCCCGATAACTCCGATATTTCATTTGCCACGAGTGGTATTTTCTCCGCCGCCCCGACCACACTCCTGGCGGCCATTGATGCAGCCTCATCTATAATCACCATCGACGCGGGGGCATTTCTCTTCCAGCGCGGCGATTCCGGTGATGCGCTGTATGCGGTTGGAAGCGGCGCGATACAGATTGAAACATCCGCAGCCGATGGGCGAGGTCGGATTCTCAACCTCATGAAGCCCGGCGACATATTCGGCGAAATTGCGCTGCTGGATGGCGGTCAACGCACCGCCGATGCAAGCGCGATCGGGCAGACTCGCCTCCGACGTTTGTCCCGTAGGGCCTTTCACCAGGTGCTCGACGCGCATCCTGCCCTGGCACGGCATCTGATCGAGGCATTGTGTCGCCGTCTGCGCCGGTTGAGCGCCCAGGCCGAGGATGGAGCCTTCCTCGACATTGCCGGGCGATTGGCGCGCCGTGTTCTGGAGCTGGCCGATAATCCCACGGGCGAAGTGCGCATATCCCAGGAAGATCTAGCGCGTCATATCGGCGCCTCGCGCGTTTCGGTGAACCAGCATTTGCAGGTCTGGCGCGGCCGGGGCTGGGTATCGCTGGGGCGTGGGCGTATCCATGTGCATGAAAGAGAGGCGATCGCCAGTTTTCTGGGCCATCGCATCGATGCGTCCCGCTGGGGCAGTTTTGCCTGACCGTCAATTTAACGAAGACAGGATTTGCCCTATCCAGACCCGTGCCGGGCGCGGTAGGACAGACGGGTGGGTAGAGTGGCAGACGGGGTGAAACACTGATGCAGACCTGGGAGCGCCGGATGCGTGCGGTTGGCCGCACGATGCTTGCGACGACAAACCAGCTGCTGGGCCGGTTTCGGGTGCCCCATGAATTGTCGATGTTTCTCGAAGATGAGGAGCGCCGGTCCCACGTCTGGATGGCCTATGCCCGCTTCGCTCTGGTTGGCATATTTCTCATCCTCGCCCTGTTGGGGGCTGAAGGATATGAGAGTTGGGAGCAGGCCTCCTACGACATAACCACGATTGTCATGTTTTTGCCGGCCGCCTTTGTCCAGCTTTTCGCGGCCCGGTTTGAACGCCCCAATGCCTGGCTCAAATACGTCATCATCACGGTCGATGTGATCATGCTGGGCTATCTGGCCGCCACACCCGCCCCGTATTCGGTCGAGCCGGGTTCCATCGCCGCCGTTGAGGAGGTGATCCGCATTTATCGCGGCCAGGAAATGCAGGTCCTGTTTATTTTCTATTCCTGGGTGCTGATCAGCCTGTCGGCGCGCTTTGTCGCCTATTTCGGCTTCCTGCTCTGGCTGGCCTGGATCGGGCAATTGATCGGCGTTTTGATCCAGCCTGACGTGTTCACTATGAATGAATTGCCCGAGATCCTGCGCGGTGCGGCCCGCAGCGTGATCGAGCGCCATCCACGCTATGTTGATCCCGATATCGCCGCCCAGAATATGGGGTTCATTTTCGTTCTGACTCTGGGCTTTATCGTGGTCATCCGGCGCACACGCAGCCTGACGAGGCGTTTGTTTAAATCAGAACGATCACGTTCCTCCCTGTCTCGCTATTTCTCGCCAGACACGGTGCAGCGCATCCTCGATGCGCGCCAATCAGGTGTGCATAGCGAACGCCGCGACACCGTCATCCTGTTTGCCGATCTGGTGGGGTTCACCAGCGAGGCGGAAACCCTGCCGCCTGATCAGGTGTTCGAATTGCTGCGCGAATTCCACGGCGTGGTTGAAGATCAAGTGTTCAGTCACAAGGGCACGATGGAAAAATATATCGGCGATGCGGTACTGGCCACATTCGGTGGCCTGGATGGCGGTCCCGACGATGCGACCCGGGCCCTGGGTTGCGCCATCGCTTTGCGGCGCGCCATGTCCAAACTCAATCGAAAGCGCCGCGCCCGTGGTTCGCATGCGCTGACCCTCGCGATCGGCCTGCACTATGGCCCGACCGTGTCGGGCGTTATCGGTGAAGGACGGAATATGGCCTTTGTGGTCACCGGTGCCGCCGTCGCCATTGCCAATCGGGTTCAGGCCGAAGCGCGCCGCCTCGACGCCGATATTGTGCTCAGCGATGCGTTTGCTGCGCGCTGTAAAAATGAGGTCGGTTGCGAGGATCGGATGAAAGATTTTCAGCTTGAACCGGCCTGTCGACTTAAGGGGCTCTCGCAACCAGTTTCGCTATGGTACAGGCCGCGTCCGAAGTCCGCGGCAACGGCCAGCACGCCCGTCACATAAATATAATCTCTTGTGTTAACTACTTTACGGAAGCGTCGCATGGCGACCGCCTAACGTTGGGTCAGTGACTGGGTTGCACGAGCCCCGACCCCCCCGTCGTCCTTCGTGAACCTGGCGCGCACTCGCACAACCCCTGAGGTGCGCAACCCCCGACCGCGTTGTGGTCGGGGGTTTCACGACTCCTCTCTATCTGGCCCGTTCAAAACCCTTCACTGCAAGGTTTCACTTGCGACCTGAGACGCGCCCGCTAGTCTGGTGTGAACACTGTTCAGGGGATGCGCATGTTACACTCAATCCGCAATTGGACCGGCCTGCTCGCCTTGAGTTGCAGCCTCGCAGCCTGTGGGGCATCCGATGAAGCACTCCCACTCCCGGAAGTCGGCATTGCTGTCGACGAAAACGGGATGAGTGCTCCCAGCGAAGCGACCTTGCGAGTCAATCAGAGTTTCGCCACCAGCCTCGACCTCGCGGACGATCTCGATTTCCAACTTGCCCAGCGCGGCTTTATCGCTCGAGACGAAAATCTCGATGTGCGCGCGCAGGATGGTCGCGTGATCTGGCGTCCCAGTGATTATGCCTTCATCGATGGCGCTGCAGATGCCAGCGTTAATCCAAGCCTGTGGCGACAGGCTGCGCTCAACAATATTCACGGCCTGTTTGAGGTCCAGCCCGGCCTCTACCAAGTGCGTGGCTATGATCTGGCCAATATGTCGATCATCGAGGGCGAAACGGGCCGCATCATTATTGACCCGTTGACCTCCGTGGAGACTGCGGGCGCGGCTATGGCGCTGGTCAATCGCGAGCTGGGCGAGCGGCCAATCGCCGCGATCATTCTCACCCATAGTCATATCGATCACTTCGGCGGCATTGGCGGAATCGTCGATCTCGAGACATTTGCCGAAAGCGGCATTCCGCTGATCGCCCCGGCCGGTTTCACACAGGAAGCTGTCAGCGAAAACGTCATGGCCGGTGTTGTCATGGGTCGGCGTGCCGGCTTCATGTATGGCGGCGCGCTGCCGCGTACGCCGCGCGGCCATATTGGTTCAGGACTGGGCAAGCATCCCGCTTTTGGCAGTTATACGATTGCCGCGCCGAATGTATGGATAAATGAGACTGGCCAATCTCTGACAATCGATGGCGTCGACATGGTGTTCCAATACGCCCCGCAAACCGAGGCCCCCGCCGAGCTGACCATCCATTTCCCGCAACTCAACGCCTGGTGCGGCGCCGAGATCGTCTCGCGCACCATGCACAATCTCTACACTCTGCGCGGGGCGCAGGTGCGCGATGCGCTGGCCTGGTCGGCGGCCATTGATGAGGCCCGTGTCTTGTTTGGTGGCGACACCAACGTCATCTTTAACAGCCATCACTGGCCCGTTTGGGGTGCCGAGGAAGCCGACGTCTATCTGCAGGCCCACCGCGATATCTATAAATATATCCACGACCAGACGCTTCGACTGGCCGCATCGGGTCTTGGTCCGGACGAAATTGCCGAGGTGATCGCCCTGCCGCCCGAGCTGGAGCGGGTCTTCGCCATTCGCGGTTATTACGGCACGCTCAAACACAATTCTCGCGCCGTTTACCAGCGCTATTTTGGCTGGTTCGACGCCGTGCCTGCGCATCTCGACCCATTGCCCCGCACGCAGGCCGCCACACGGTATGTGGAAGCTTTGGGCGGTCTGGATGAGATAATAGCCCAGGCTGAAACAGCCTATTCAGCCGGTGATTATCGCTGGTCTGCCGAGCTGGCCCAGCATGCGGTATTTGCCGAGCCATCCAGCGATGCAGCCCGTCACGTACTGGCCAGATCTTATGAGCAAATGGGCTATCAGGCTGAGTCCGCGCCCTGGCGCGATGTTTATCTGACGGGTGCCTGGGAGCTTCGCAATGGCATTCAGCCGCTTGATGTTGATCTGGCAACCGAGGGCATAATCGCCTCCATCCCGCTCGACATGTTTTTTTCTGCGATGGCGACCCGCCTCAACGGGCCCGATGCCGCCGGCCGAAATTTGCGCTTCAATTTCATCTTCACCGATGTCGATGAGAGCTTCGTGGTTGAAGTCTCCAATGGCGTGATGCGTCACCGCGCCGGCCGTGCCGACGAAAACGTCGATGCCAGTGTCCGCCTGACCCGGGAATTCTGGATGCGGATGATCGCGCAGGAGGCTGGGTTGGTCGATATGATCACGTCGGCGGATTTCGCCATTGAAGGCGACCGCGGGGCATTGCTTGGCTTTTTCGCCCTGCTGGAACAGCCAGAAACGGACTTCGCCATCGTCACACCGTAGAAATTTAATCGTACACGCATTCCTGTTTTGTCGTGTGCGGCAAATTCTGGTTTAGTGCATTCATCAAAATGGGGATTTCGATGATCAGACCAATGCTTGCCGCCTTTGCGGCCTCTTTTCTGTTGGCCCAGCCAGTATTCGCCCAGCCATCACCGCTGGACGCCAGCTACAGCGCGCAGACGCCGTCGCCGGTGGACGCGCTCGGTCATGAGTTTGGGGCGGAGATTACCTCGCCCGAAGCAGCCATCGACTACATCCGAACCCTTGCGGCGGCCCACCCCGATCGCATGCGGACCATCGATTACGCGACAAGTTGGGAAGGCCGCCAACTGGCTATCGGCATCATTTCCAGCGCCGCCAACATGGCCCGTCTGGATGAGATACAGGCCGACTTGGCCCGTCTCGCCGATCCACGTGATCTGGCAGACGCCGAACGTGACGCCCTAATCGCCACCACCCCGCCCGTCGTCTGGCTGGCCTATGGCGTTCATGGTGACGAAATTTCCTCCACCGATGCCGGCCTTCGCACGGCCTACCATCTGCTGGCGGCACAGAATGACCCGACCGTCCAACGAATCCTCGACAACACCATCGTCATCATCGATCCAACCCAAAACCCGGACGGTCGCGCGCGCTTTCTGGCCAGCTTTAATGCCGCCCGTGGTCTGGCGATTGATGAGAGCCGCTTTTCCGCCGAGCACGACCAGCCCTGGCCCGGTGGTCGCTATAACCACTATCTGTTTGATATGAACCGTGACTGGTTCTCAATGAGCCAACCGGAATCTCAGGGTCGCGTTGCTTTGATGCAGGACTGGTGGCCTGTTGCGGTGGTCGATGCCCACGAAATGGGCGGCGACGAAACATATTTCTTCGCCCCCAATGCTGACCCCGCGAATCCGCACCAGACAGACAGCCAGCGCGCCAATCACGATCTGCTGGGACGCAATCACGCCCGTTGGTTTGACCAGCTGGGTTATGATTATTTCACTCGGGAAGTTTATGACGCCTTCTATCCTGGCTATGGCGATATGTGGCCGTCCATGCATGGTGCCACGTCCATGACCTATGAGCAGGGCTCGGCGCGCGGCCTGGCCTGGCGTCGTCGCAATGGCACCCTGCTGACCTATGGTGACGGGGTAGATCACCACTTTGTTTCCAGCATGTCGACCGCGGAGGTCGTCGCCAATAATCCCGAGCGCTTCTTGCGAAATTACGTCGATTTCCGTGCGGATGCCGCTGATAATACCGGCGGCCCGAATACAATCTTGCTTGACGCTTCGGCAAACCGTTGGGGGGCCGAACGCCTGGCGAGAAATTTGGTCGCCCAGGGCATCGAGGTCGGCCGCACCTCCGCGGGCATCAATGCCTGCGGCACGCGCTTTGACGAGGAGGCCTTCCTGGTTCGCCTTGATCAGCCCGCCGGCGCGCTGGCGCGCACCTTGCTGGAATCCGACACGCCGCTACCCGCCGATTTCATGGTCGAACAGGAGGCGCGCCGGGCCGATGGCCTGGGCCACGAATTGTATGACGTCACCGCCTGGTCCTTGCCCTTTATGTACAATGTCGAGGCCACGTATTGCCGCCGCGCGCCGCTGATCGAAACGACACCGGTTTCCGCCGATGAACCGGTGAGCGCCACCGGTTCCAGTGCCAATGCCGCCTGGGGGTATGCCATCCCCTGGACCGATGCCGGACAGGCCCGGCTCGTCGCTGCGCTGGCCGCAGAGGGTATCGCCCTGAAATCCACAGATGACGCCTTCCGCATCGGTTCAACCACCTATCCGCGCGGCACAGTTGTTGTGCGTCGCAATGGGGCTCCCGCGGATCTGGACACCACGATCGCGCGTCTGGCGGCCGAATCCGGAGCCCGTTTTGATGGTCTCGCCTCGTCCTGGACCGATGAAGGCCCCAATCCCGGCTCCAGTAGCTACAATACGGTGATCTCCCCGCGCATCGCCCTGGCCTGGGGTGAGGGCACGGACCCGACCTCCACCGGCGCCACTCGTTATGTGCTCGAACAGCGTTATAATATGCCGGTCACCATCATTCGAACACGCACATTGGCGCGGGCCGATCTGAGCGGGTTTGATGTCGTGATTCTGCCCGAATACGGGCGCAGCGACTATGCCGACACGCTCGGCAGTCGGGGCGCGGAACGCCTGCGTCGTTTCGTTCGTGATGGCGGTGTGTTGGTCGGACTGGGAGATGCCACAAGCTGGCTTTCCAATGGCGAGGTCAATCTCCTGCCTGCCCAGCGTGAGCGGGCCGCGGGTTCTGGCTCTGGTGGCGGCGCCGAGGGCGCGGTCATCGATGGCAGCCTGATCGACAGCGCCACAGCGCTCGAAGCGGTCGAAGCCACAACGGGCGCAATGCCCGACCGCGCGCCGGGTGCGCTCCTGCAGGTGGAGGCCAATCCCAATGCCTGGATGTCGGCCGGTTATGAGGGGGGGGCATCGGCCATGGTCACCGGCTCTGCCATCTACGCTCCGATCCAGCTCGACACCGCGACGACAGCCATGCGTTTTGCCGGTCCGGATGAATTGGTCGATGCCGGTTATATGTGGGCGGAAAATACGGCTCAACTGGCCTATAAGCCGTATGTGATTTCCAATCGCATCGGCAATGGCCAGGTCATCGCCTTCACCCAGGCCCCGACCACACGGGCTTATCTGGAAGGGCTGGATTTGCTGCTACTCAACGCGGTCATCCTCGGCCCGGCACACTCCCGCCGGATGCGCTAGACCAATCCGCTAGAGCGCCTGATTTCGCAACATATCCCGCCTGTGCTAGGTTTTGCGCCGACACAGGCGGGAGAGCGAGATGAAACGCGGTTCCGAATGAATTTGTCACCGAGGCAAGTTTGCAGAGCAAGATCCAGACTCATGAACAATTTATCGAAATGTTGGAGCAGGGAGATAGTTCGTTGCTTCGAGATGAGTTGATCAACCAATCTCACGGGAGGATGAAACTGCTTGGATTGGTCAAAGAAAGCTGAGGCGCAAGTAAAAACCCCCTCTTCCCTCTTGGGGAGAGGGTGCCCTGAATAGGGCGGGTGAGGGGCGTTGCCGCTAATTGAGAGCGGTCGGGGTTCGCCGCGCGGCCCCTCATCCTGCGCTTCGCGCAATCCTTCTCCCCAAGAGGGAAGAAGGGATTGTTGCACGGATATAGCCCCAAAACACCGTCATGCTGACGAAGGTCAGTACCCAGTTCATATGACACGGACTGTGAAAATCGGGCGCGGTAGTTGGTTTCAACTCTCCACCCGCACAGCCTTACAAATTGGGTCCTGACCTTCGTCAGGATGACGGTTTATTGGCGACTGAATTGATAAGTGAGAGAGGGGCGAGCCGCGAGACTACCCCTCAATTTCTTCGCGCAGCGCTTCCAGTTCCAGCCAGCGATCTTCTTTTTCGGCGCGGGCTTCGAGCGCCTTGGCCAGATCGTCTGAGACCTGTTTGAAGCGCACCGTGTCCGAGAACAGTTTCGGGTCGGCCATTTGGGCTTCGAGCTTTTCGATCGCCATAGACAGTTTCTCGATCTCGTCGGGCAGGAGTTTCAGCGCGTAGCGGTCCTTATTGGCCATACGTTTTTTGGCCGGCGGAGGTGCAGCAGCGGATTTCGCGGCGGAGACAGTCTTCGTTGTGCGTTCGCCCTTGTCGCGCGCCTTCATATGGGTGCCGCGCTGGCGGGCCATGTCGGAATAGCCGCCGGGATATTCCTGCCAGTCGCCATCGCCGTCCGAAACCAGCACGCTGGTGCACACGCGGTCGAGGAAATCACGGTCGTGGGAGACGACAAATACCGTGCCCTTATAGTCCGAGATTAGCGCCTGCAGCAGGTCGAGTGTCTCAAGATCCAGATCATTGGTCGGCTCATCGAGCACCAGCAAATTGGACGGCAAGGCGAGGGAACGCGCCAGCATCAGCCGCGCCTTCTCACCGCCAGACAACACCTCGACGGGTGTATTGGCCTGCTCCGGCGGGAACAGGAAATCCTTCATATAGGCAATCACATGCTTGGTAGAACCATTGATCTCCACCAGATGTCCGCCGCCCAGGGTCAGCGCTTCTGACAATGTCCAGTCGGACTTCAGTTCGGCGCGCTTCTGGTCAAGCGTGGCGATCTCCAGATTGGCTCCCAGCTTGAGCGAGCCGGTGTCGGATTCCAGCTCACCGGTCAGCAGATTGATCAGCGTCGTCTTGCCGGTGCCATTCGCGCCGATCAGACCGATGCGGGCATTGCGCGGGATCTTGATCGAGAAATCCTTGATCACACACTTCTCGCCCCAGGTCTTCGACAGCCCCTTGGCCTCAACCACCAGCTTGCCGGATTCCTTTGCTGACGTGACCTGCAGCTTCACCTGCCCCTGCGGGCCCAGATAGTCATCGCGCTTTTGCCGCAGTGCGTGCAGATCGCCCAGTCGCCGCACATTGCGCTTGCGCCGTGCCGTCACGCCATAGCGCAACCAGTGTTCCTCGCGCACGATCTTACGGTCCAGCTTGTGCTGTTCCAGCTCCTCTTCCTCGAGCAGCTTGTCGCGCCATTCCTCAAACTGCCCAAAGCCGCGTGGGCTAAGGCGTGTCTGCCCACGGTCGAGCCACAAAGTCTTGCGCGTCAGATTGGTCAGGAAACGCCGATCATGCGAGATCAGCACGATCGCCGAGCGGACAGATTTGAGCTCTTCCTCGAGCCATTCAATCGCCGGTAAATCAAGGTGATTGGTCGGTTCGTCCAGCATCAATACGTCTGGGTCCGGCGCCAAAACCTGCGCCAGAGCCGCCCGCCGCGCCTCACCGCCCGACAGGGTGGAGGCGGGCTCCTCGCCATTCAACCCCAGCTGCTCAAGCAGATATTGCGCCTTATACTCGTCATCGCCTTCAGTCAGTCCCGAGCGGACATAATCCATCACCGTGTCAAAGGCCGACAAATCCGGGTCCTGATGCAGATAGCGAACGGTCGCGCCCGGCTGCACAAAGATCGTCCCATCATCCGGCTCCACCAGCCCCGCCGCCACTTTCATCAAGGTCGATTTACCGGAGCCATTACGCCCAACAAGACACAGACGCTCTCCCGCGCTGACACTCATTTCCGCGCCTACAAGGAGCGGAGTGACACCAAAGGACAGATGAATGTTTTGCAGATTTAAAAGCGGTGGATTGGCCATGGGGGAGGCTTACAGGGTGTGGATGAGGACGTCACGCTGCGGTGTCAGGGCGGAGCGTGTCAGGGGGTGAATGTGGGTTCCAGTTTTTATCCGAAGTTTATTGGAAGTTTATCGGAAGCCCGTTATCCTCGTCGTACTCAAACGGCCTGATGCTCCATGTTCAATCCAAATTTCGCAATCACCCCGGCCATCGCCAACAGCCTGATGCAAATCGAGGCGTGTCGCCAGGCTGTGTCTACCTTGCCGGTCACATTGACCGTGCTGAATTCTCTGCGCGAATCCGCGCGGCTGGCGGCCACGCATTACTCCACGCAGATTGAGGGAAACCGGCTGACGCAGGAGCAGGTCGGCGCGGTCGTCCTTGGCGGCACTTTTCCGAACCGGGCACGCGATGAGGCGGAGGTCAAAAGCTATTACGCCGCTTTGGCCTATCTCGATGATTTGGTCGCGCAACCCGACACGGCCTTCGATCTGGGCACAATCCAGACGATACACGGCCTGGTGATGACGGGGCGGGCCAAGGCCACCCCGTGGCGTGATGGGCAGAATGTGATCCGCAACGCGTCGGACGGGGCGATTGTCTATATGCCGCCTGAAGCGAAAGATGTGGCAAGTTTGATGGGCGAGCTTGTATATTGGCTCAACGCCGAAACCCATTACCCGGCCCCGATTTTCGCCGCGATTGCCCATTATCAATTCGCCACCATCCACCCCTATTATGACGGCAACGGTCGCACGGCGAGATTACTGACAAATTTGCTACTTCACAGGTCTGGTTTCGGCCTGAAGGGCATTTTTTCGCTGGAAGAATATTACGCCCGCGACCTGCAAAACTACTATCGGGCTCTGAGTGTCGGCCCCTCGCATAATTATTATATGGGCCGGGCCGAAGCCGATATCACAGATTGGGTGAGCTATTTTTGCGCCGGTATGGCAGATGCCTTCGCCCAGGTGCGGCGGCAGGCGGAACGTGCGGTCCCGACCGACGGGCGGAGTGATCAAACACATTTGCTGCGCCAACTCGACGCGCGGCAAAGACGGACGCTGACCCTGTTCCAACAACACGCCCAAATCACCACCCGACAAATCGCAGACCTGCTCGGCATTCATCCGCGGTCTGCGTTGAATCTCTGCCGCAAATGGGTGAACGAGGGCTTTTTAAGTCAGCACGGAGAATCGAAGAAATTGCGACACTATTCGCTTGGTGAGGCATGGGTTGCGCTGATCGGATAGAGGTGGTGCGGGTTTCTCGAATTGACCAAGCGAACGCCCCACCCAACTTTGCCATCTCCCTCTCAACCTCACACCACTTGACTCTTTTTGATTTATACAACATATTGCACAATTAGTTGTACATCGAGTTGTATAAGTGGATCCTCTAATGAAGCCCGTCCCTCATTTCAGTAGTCACGCCGCCTTCGGGATGCGGATGCAGCAATTGCTCAATGTTTTGCTCGAGCAAATGGAAGGCGCGCTGGACGTGTCCGGTTTGCAGATCAAGCCGGCGGAAACGGGCGTGCTGAACGTGTTGTTTCACGCGGGGCCCAGCTCGCTCGCAGATGTGGCGGCGGCGATGGGCTACTCACACCAATTGACCACCAAGCGGGTCAATCTGCTCGTCAAACGCGACATGGCACGGCTTGAGGATGATCCCGATGACAAGCGTCGGCGCCGGATCGTTTTGACGAAGACTGGTCTTGAAGAGGCCGAGCGACTTCAGGCGTTTATTCCCAATCTGGATGCGGTCTTCAGACAGATGTTTGAGGAGATCGGCATTGATGCCTTTGCCGGGGTTATGGGGTCCAAAGAAGCCTTGCGGACCCGCTCCCTCGAAGACCGCGTCAAAGACCAACTCTGAGGCCACCCCACCCACTCACCCATTCCCTGGGAGCCTGGCTCCCGCGTAGTCAAAGAAGGCGCGCCCATCCCCCGCTATTTGGGGATCTCCGGTCGCGAAAAAAAGATGCTGGTACTCAAAGGTCTTACCAAGACATACGGAAACAAAGTCAAGGCGCTTGATGGCGTGGACCTGTCCATCCCCAAGGGCATGTTTGGCCTCTTGGGGCCCAATGGTGCCGGCAAGTCCTCCCTGATGCGCACGATCGCCACGCTGCAGGCCCCCGACACGGGCAGTTTGATGTTTGGCGATATCGACATCCTCAAGAATCCGCACGCTCTGCGCGGCCAGCTGGGCTTTCTGCCGCAGGATTTCGGTGTTTATCCCCGCATGTCAGCGCGCGCCATGCTGGATCATCTGGCAGTGCTCAAGGGCCTGACCCATAACAAGCAGCGCAAGCAGATCGTCGAAACCCTGCTTGAGCAGACCAATTTGTCTGCCCATGCCAACAAGGCCGTCGCCTCATACTCGGGCGGCATGCGTCAGCGCTTTGGCATCGCCCAGGCTCTGCTCGGGGATCCGCAATTGATCATCGTCGATGAGCCGACCGCCGGTCTCGATCCGGAGGAGCGTAATCGCTTCCACAATCTGCTCTCGGAAATTGGCGAGAATGTCGCCGTCATTCTGTCGACCCATATCGTCGAAGATGTGGCCGATCTCTGCCCGAATATGGCGATCCTCAATCAGGGCCGCATTGTTGCCAAGGGCGCGCCGTCCGACCTGATCGATGAGCTCGATGGCCAGGTTTGGGCCAAGACTATCGCCAAGTCCGAACTCGCATCCCTGCGCAAACAGCACTTCATCATCTCCGAACGCCTGACCATGGGTCAGGTGATGATCCATGTGCTGGACGACAAAAACCCGGGAGAGGGTTTCGCATCGATCAGACCTGATCTGGAAGACGTGTATTTCGCCACTATCCGTGCCGGCGCCAAAACACCTGTCGCCGCCTGACCCTCGAACCTGACTGAAAGGAGCCCATCATGCTCTCCAAGATCGCCGGGTTCGAAGTGCGTTACCAGCTCTTCTCGCCCATGTTTATTGCCGTATTTTCGATTTTCTTCCTGATGTTCTTTGCCCTGATTTCCTCAGATGGCAGTGCATTGTTCCGGGCCGGCGCGACCAATATCAACGCGCCAATCGTGTTCTCCATGATCATGATTATATCCTCACTATTTGGCGGATTTATCCCGGCCGTCTTTCTGTCCTCGGGCGTATTGCGCGACCGGACCTATAAAACGGAGGAAATCTTTTTCACCCGCCCGGTCCGCGAAGCAGCCTTCATTCTCGGACGCTTTATCGGCGGCTTTATCGCCACGGCCCTGTGTTTCTCAGCCGTGCCGCTTGCCCTGCTGGTTGGCTCGCTAATGCCGTGGCTGGACCCTGAACTGATTGGCCCGACCAATCCGGGTTTCATCCTCTACGACTTTGTCGTGCTGGGCCTGGTCAATATGTGGATGATGGGCGCAATTTTGTTCACCGTCGCCAATATGACCCGCAATATGATGCTGGTCTGGGCCGCGTTTATCGGCCTGATCGTGTTGTATGTGATCACCAAGATCATCTCCAATGGCGATCCGGAGATGGCGCGCCTGATGGCCTATGTTGACCCGTTTGGATCGACAGCGCATCGCGAGATTTCTCGCTATTGGACCACGTTCGAGGAAAACCGCCAGGTCGTACCGCTGGAAGGTACGTATCTGATCAACCGCGCCCTGTGGTTTGGCATCGGTTTGGCGGCCCTGGCCCTCAATGTGGTGACCTTCCGTTTCCGCAAGTCCAACGCGAAAGTGTCGAGCAAGCGCAAAAAGGCCGCACCACTCGCCCCGACCCGCAATGCCATCGCCGATATCGAACTGATGCGTGTCACGCCCAATCTGGGCAGCACGTCGACGCGTCAGCAATTCTTTGCGCGGCTGGTATTCGAGATCAAGGGTGTGGTCTTCAACTTCGCCTTCTGGGTGATCTTGCTCCTTGGTCTGCTCAACACGGTGCCTGGCTTTTTCTTTAGCAATTCCATGGCCGGCACAGCGAGTTATCCGGTCACCCGGACGATGATGGATATCGTCACCGGCGGCTTCGCCATCGTGCCCTTCGTGGTCATCGCCTTCTATGCGGCGGAGCTGATGTGGCGTGAGCGTTCGGTGGGTTTTTCCGACATTGTCGATGCCACACCCACACCAAACTGGGTCTTCATCACCACCAAATATCTGGCTATGAGCCTGGTGTTGATGGCGCTCGCTTCGGTCGCCATTGCCTCGGCGATGATCACCCAGTCGGGTATGGAGTTTGAGAATATCGAGACCGACCAATACGCCATTCGCGGCCTGGTCGAGTTGGTTCTTCCTTTCTTTTTGATGGCGGCGCTCGCGATCTTCCTGCAGGTGGTTTTCAATAATCGCTGGATCGGCATGATCGCGTTTCTGGTCTATTTTGGGCTGACACAAGTGATGGGCCTTATCGGTCTGGATCATCTGCTCTACAGCTTTGGCCAGACACCGCCGACCCCGTATTCCGATATGAATGGCTATGGCCATTTCCTCGGTATCAATCTGACCTTCACCCTGTATTGGGGCTTCTGGTCGCTCTTGATGTTGGTCGTCTCCTACCAGCTGTGGAATCGCGGTGCTTTGACCCCGATCGCCTCGCGCATCGGCGGCATGATCCGCAAGGCCACGCCGACAACGTCCGGCCTAATGACGGCGGCGCTGATCGGTGCCGGACTGTCCGGTGGCTGGATTTTCTACAATACCAATATCCTCAACACCTATATTTCTGGGCCAGACGTGCGGGCCGGGCAGGCGGAATATGAGCGCACTTATGGCCATCTGGCCGCGCTCGCCCAGCCAACCGTGACGGAGACTGATTTCAACGTCGATATCTACCCGCATCAGCGTCGCTATGACGCCCGTGGCAGCTATGTCCTCGCCAACAAAACCGATGAGGCCATCGACACGCTGTGGATCTCCTACGCGCCGGGCACAACGATCAATGATCACAACTTTGAAGGGGCAAACCTCGCTTCGACCGACGACCGGGCGCGTATGTTCAGCTTTGCGCTGGAAATCCCCATGCAGCCGGGTGAAAGCCGCAATTTCGACTTCTCGGTCTCCCGCCTCAATCCGGGTTTCCGCAATAGCGGTAATGTCACGTCTGTGGTCGCCAATGGCACCTTCTTCAATCACGGCGAGTCGATGCCGCAAGTGGGCGTCAATGAAAACCTCTATCTGATCAATCCGGCCCAGCGCCGGGGGCAGGGCCTTGAGCCGCTTCCACGCACCTATCAGTTGGAAGATCGCGACCACTGGAATGAGAACGCTTTCTCAAACGACGATTATGTGACCTTCCGTACCATCGTCTCCACCAGCGGTGACCAGATTGCCGTCGCTCCAGGTTATCTCGAGCGCGAGTGGACTGAGGACGGGCGCAATTACTTTGAATACGTGATGGACCAGCCCAGCCTGTTCTTCTTCTCCTGGCAGTCGGCTGACTATCAGGTGGCGGAGCGCGAGGTGGACGGTGTGCTCTACCAGGTCTTCTATGATGAAGCTCATGCCTGGAATGTCGAGCGCATGCTGGAAGCCGCCGAGGATTCGGTAAATTACTTCTCCGAGCAATTTGGCCCCTATCAGTACCGCCAGATGCGGATTCAAGAATTCCCGGTCTATTCCGTCTTTGCCCAGGCTTTCCCGAATACCATCCCCTTCTCCGAAGGCATTGGCTTCATCGCTGATCTGAATGACCCGGCCGGTGTCGACTATGTCTACATGGTCACGGCCCACGAGGCGGCGCACCAATGGTGGGCCCACCAGGTCGCGCCCGCCAATGTCCAGGGTGCCACCATGCTGGTGGAAACCTTTGCGGAATATTCGGCCCTGATGCTGCTCAGTCAGCGTTATGGCGAAGACCATATGCGCCGCTATCTGACGCGTGAACTGGTCGGCTATCTCGATGGGCGCGGCGCCGAAGCGTTTGAGGAACAGCCGCTCTATCGCGTCGAGGACCAGCAATACATCCACTACCGCAAGGGCGCGCTGATCATGTACGCCTTGCAGGATTATGTCGGCGAGGCGACAGTCAATCGGGCCATGAGACGCCTGGTCGAGGAATACGCCTACGCCACCGAGCCCTACGCCACCACCCTGGATTTTCTGCGCATTCTGCGTGAGGAAGTCGGCCCGGAATATGAAAGCCTGATCCACGATTTCTTCGAGCGTATCATCCTGTTTGATCTGAGTGTAACCGACACCACGGTCAGCCAGCGTGAGGATGGCCGTTGGGATGTGGTTATCGATATTGAGGCCCATAAATTCGCGGCCGATGGCCGCGGTGAGCAGACCGAGGAACCGATCGATTACATGATCGATATCGGCGTCTTCACCCGCGATCTCGATTCCAGCCTCGAGGGCTCTGATCATGTGCTGTATCTGGAAAAGCACCGCATCAATGAGACGACGATGCGGATCGAGCTGGTCGTTGATGAGGAGCCGCACACAGTTGGCATCGATCCCTATATCAAGCTGATCGATCGCGAGTCCGACGACAATCTGGCCCAGGTGTCGATCGCCTCATCCGAGCGTCTTGAAGCAGAGACAGACACTCCCTAGTCTCCGCGCCAGATCTCTGGAGACTGGCCATGACAACATCCGCATTGGCGGCCCGCCGCGAGCGGGCCCTGGGACGGGGCGCGCCGTTATTTTACGACGCGCCCCTCCACCTTGTGCGCGGTGAGGGGGCTTTTCTGTTCGACGCGGACGGGCGGCGCTATGTCGATATGTACAACAATGTCCCCTGTGTCGGGCACGCCAATCCGGTCGTCGTCGAGGCAATGGCCCGGCAGCAGGGCACGCTCAATGTTCACTCTCGTTATATCGGCGAAGACATCATCGAATTTGCCGAGCGTCTGACGGCCTTGCAGCATGATGGTATTGAAAGCGTCGTGTTCAGCTGCACCGGCACGGAGGCTGTCGAAAACGCCATCCGCATGGCCCGGGCGGCAACGGGCAAGCGCGGCCTGGTCTGCACCGACGCGACTTATCACGGCAGCAATGATCTGGTCGGCACGCTCACCGATATCGCACGGCGCCAGCCACAGACCGATGAGGTCCGCGCCTTCCCGTTTGCCGAAACCTATCGCCCGCTCGTCGACACCTTGGATGCGGACGCGCTGGGCGAGGCCTATCTGGAGACAGTGCGCAGCGCCATTGCCGGCGTCGAGGCGTCTGGAGCAGGCTTTGCCGCCCTCATCATGTGTTCGATCTTCGCCAATGAGGGCCTGCCCGACATCCCCGCCGGTTTCATGCGCAAGGCCGCCGACCTGGCGCGCGCCGCGGGAGGTCTGGTGATCGCCGATGAGGTCCAGGCCGGCTATGGCCGCACCGGGCAATGGTGGGGCCACGATTTGACCGGCTTCACCCCCGACATTCTCGTCACCGGCAAACCGATGGGCAATGGCCTGCCGCTCGCCGCCACGGCGGCCAGCAAGGATCTGGTCGACACATTCCGCGCCAAAACCCGCTATTTCAACACCTTTGCCTCCAGCCCGCTGCAGGCGGCGGTCGGCATGGCGGTGCTCGACCAAATCGAGAGTCGCGATCTGATCAACAATGCCGCACATGTCGGCGCATTGCTCCTGTCGGAATTACAAGCCCGCCAACCCCGCCATGCGGTGATAGGTGATGTGCGCGGGTGTGGTCTGTTTCTGGGTATTGAGATGATTAAGGGGGACAGCGATTCCGGTCCCGACATGGATCGTGCGATCGAGGTGGGCAACAAGCTCAAAGACCGTGGCTTCCTGACCAGCCATGCCGGACGGTTTGAGAATATTGTGAAAATTCGACCGCCTCTTGTATTTGGTGAGGCCGAGGCCCGCACCTTTCTTGAGGCCTTTGATGACGTGATGGACCATCTCGATGGATAAGGCTCGAGCAGAAAAATACACTGGTGCTGCCCGCCGGGCGCTGACGGCCTTTCCGGTCAATCCCGGATCAGACAATCCAGGCAATGTCGAACTGGTCTGGGAATCGGAAAATATAACCTTCCGCATCACCGATGCCGACACCGGTGCGCGCTATGTGTTGCGCCTGCACCGCCATGATTATCACACCATCAACGCCCTCAATTCCGAACGCGCCTGGACACAGGCGCTGGGGCAGTCGGGGCTGGAGGTTCCCGTCGCTGTGCTGACCCATACGGGCCAGCACTTTCACCGCCTCGACATGCCCGATGAGCCCGCCCGCTATGCCGGCATGACCCTGTGGATGGAAGGCACACCGATGGTCGGCCTGGTCGATGCCAGTCCGGCAGATCCGGCCCATATCGCGCGCTTCAAACGGATCGGGACACTCGCCGCCCGCCTTCATAATCAAAGCGCCGCATGGCCGGTTCCGGCCGATTTCGAGCGCCCGCCATTGGGGCTGGATGGCCTGCTCGGTGAGGCTCCGGTTTGGGGGCGTTTCTGGGAGCATGCTGATCTGACCGCAGAGCAAAGTCGACAAATCCTCTCCCTGAGGGACCGTCTGCGAGACTTGCTCAAATCCTATGGCCAAACGCGCGATAATTTCGGCCTCATTCACGCGGATCTGCACACGGAAAACATCCTCATCACCGAAACCGGTGTTGCGCCGATTGATTTCGACGATTCCGGCTTTAGCTGGCACATGTATGATCTCGCCGTGATCTTGTTTGCCGAACGCGACAAGCCGCAATTTGAGCAATTCCGCGATGCCGTGATCGACGGATATCGCCTGCAACGGGAACTGTCGGAACGCGATCTGGCCATGCTGCCGTCCTTCATCCTGATCCGCGCCCTCGTGCTGATTGGCTGGGTGGAGCAGCGCCCGGAGGTCGATAATGACGGTTATTTCGAGCAATTGCGCGACATGACCTGCGCGGCAAGCGTTGATTTTCGCGCCCCAGTCTAGCGCCGCGACTTCGCGCCACGCGCGTGCAGGGGGACGTATCCTCAGACATTCCCCCTGCCGCCTTACGTTAAAAAAGCCTCATTTGTCCCCCGGCGCGATGCGACCTAGGCTGCGCGCAATATTTTTGCGAGGGGCGCGACGCTGAAGAGCGGACGCGAAAAACACATGCTGGAACTCAAGGGTCTCAACAAGACATATGGGAATAAGACAAAGGCGCTCGATGGCGTGGACCTATCCATTCCAAAGGGTATGTTTGGCCTGCTCGGCCCCAATGGTGCCGGCAAATCAACGCTGATGCGCACGATTGCCACGCTTCAAGCGCCGGATACCGGCACGCTGATGTTTGGTGATGTCGATATCCTCAAGGATCCCCACACGCTGCGCGGTCAGCTCGGCTATTTGCCGCAGGACTTCGGCGTTTACCCCCGCATGTCCGCCCGCGCCATGCTCGACCATCTCGCTGTTCTTAAAGGCCTGACCAATAACAAGGAACGCAAGCAGATCGTCGAGACGCTTCTCGAGCAAACAAATCTCTCCGCCCACGCCAATAAGGCGGTCGCTAGCTATTCCGGCGGCATGCGTCAGCGCTTCGGCATCGCCCAGGCCCTGCTTGGCGACCCGCAACTCATCATCGTCGATGAACCTACGGCCGGCCTCGACCCGGAAGAGCGCAATCGCTTCCACAATCTGCTGTCTGAAATCGGCGAGAATGTCGTGGTGATCCTGTCCACACACATCGTGGATGATGTGGCAGATCTTTGCCCCAATATGGCGATCATGAATCAGGGTAAGATCGTCGCCAAGGGTGCGCCCGGTGATCTCATCGCCGAGCTCAACGGCAAAGTCTGGTCCAAGACCATCGCGAAATCCGATCTCGCCGGGCTTCGCAGTAAATATTTCATCATCTCCGAGCGCCTCACCGTGGGTCAGGTCATGATCCACGTCCTGTCTGACAATGATCCGGGCGACGGCTTCACATCGGTTACACCTGATCTGGAAGACGTCTATTTCGCCACCATCCGTGATCGCAAAATCGCGCAATCTGCGTAATCCTCAAACGCGTACGAAAGGAGCACACCATGCTCTCCAAGATCGCCGGGTTTGAAATACGCTACCAGCTATTTTCGCCCGTATTCATCGCAGTTTTCGCAATCTTTTTCTTGCTGACGTTTCTCGGTGCCACCGTTGATGGTGTGCAGATTGGCGGCGGTGGCAACACCAATATCAACTCACCCAATGCACTGACGAACAATGTTTTGATCTTCTCGCTCATCGGCGGGTTTATCCCCGCGGCCTTCCTGTCTTCCGGTGTGTTGCGAGATCGAAATTTCAAGACTGAGGAGATGTTCTTCTCCCGCCCGATCAAGGAGCCCGGCTTTGTCCTTGGTCGCTTCACCGGTGGGTTTGTCGCGACTGCGCTGTGTTTTGCCTCCGTTCCGCTTGCCTTCCTTATCGGCTCATTCATGCCCTGGCTGGACCAGGAATTAGTCGGCCCGACGAATCTGGGTAACTATTTGTATATTTACGCGGTATTTGGCCTAGTCAATATGTGGGTGATGGGCACAATTCTGTTCACAATCGCCAATTTCACCCGCTCGATGATGGGCGTATGGGCCGCATTCCTTGGCCTGTTAGTCGCGTATCTGGTTGGATCAACTCTGGCCGGTAGCGAACCTGAAATGCGTGGAATGCTGTCGCTGATTGACCCCTTTGGATTCAATACCTGGGGCGAAGCCACGCGCTATTGGACAACCTTTGAGCAAAATTCGCAGGTTGTTCCCTTCGAAGGCACCTTGCTGATCAACCGTTTGATGTGGATCGGCATCGGCGCGGGTCTTCTAGTCCTGAACATTCTGACTTTCAAATTCCGCAAGGCGGGCTCCGGCAAATCCGGTAACGCAAAAGCCGGGTCCGGTCCTGCTCCTGCAGCTATTACCGATATCGCCCTGGTCAAGGTTCAACCGATGATCGGTGGACGCTCTGCGCGGCAACAATTTTTCGCCCGCCTGTCCTTTGAGGTGAAAGGCGTGGTGTTCAACTTCGCCTTCTGGATCATCCTGGTGCTGGGTCTGCTCAATACGGTTCCCGGTTTCTTCTTTGGCAATGGTATATTTGGAACTTCCAATTATCCCGTCACCCGGATCATGATGAACACCATCAATGGGGCGTTCTCGATTATCCCGGTTGTCATCGTGATTTTCTATGCCGCTGAACTGATGTGGCGCGAACGTCGTTTCGGCTTCAACGAAATTACCGATGCAACACCCACACCAAGCTGGGTCTTTATCACGACCAAATTCCTGGCCTTATCGATGGTTATTGCATCTTTGGTCGGCATTATCGTTGTGGCGTCGGTCGTGTCCCAATTCGCGTTGGGATACAGCATTTTCGAGTTTGATCAGTATGTAATTCGCGCGGCGATGGAGCTCTTCTTACCGTTCGTGCTTCTCGCATCCTTGGCGATTTTCCTGCAAGTTTTGATGAATAATCGCTGGCTCGGCATGGCCGCCATGCTGGTCTATTTTGTCGTTTCAATGGTGATGTCCCAAGTCGGCTTCGACCATTTTCTGTATCGGTTTAATGCGGGCATTGGTGTTCCCTATACCGACATGAATGGCTACGGCCACTTCCTCGGTATCAGTCTTTGGTACAGCTTGTATTGGGGCTTCTGGGCGTTGCTGTTGATGGTCGTTTCCTATCAGCTTTGGAGCCGCGGTGCGCTGACACCGATCTGGTCACGCATCGGTGGTCTGTTCCGCTCTGCCACACCAGCCACCTCCGGTTTGATTGCCCTTGCGCTCGTGGGGGCAGGCACCACCGGGGGCTGGATTTTCTACAATACCAATGTGCTCAACGATTATGTCTCGGCCCCGGAAGTCCGGAGAATACAAGCCGAATATGAGCGGACCTACGAGCATTTGGTCGATCTGCCGCAGCCCCTGGTGACAGACACGTCCTACGATGTGGACATCTATCCGTCCGAGCGTCGCTATGAGGCGAACGGCAGCTATGTCATTGAAAACCAGACCGATGAAGCATTGGACACCGTCTGGATTTCCTACGGCTTCTCAACCATCGTCCACCGCCAGACGCTGGAAGGCGGCACGCTCGCGACGTCTGATGAAGACAGCTACATCTATTCCTTCACCATGGACACACCGATGCAGCCCGGCGAAAGCCGCGATTTCGATTTCCATGTCGAGAATGCCAATCCTGGCTTCCAGAATGGTGGCAATGTAACGACCGTCAATTACAACGGTACATTCTTCAATAATTCTGAAGCCATGCCACAGATTGGCGTTAATCAGGGTGCCTTCCTGCAAGACCGTCAGCAACGTCGCCGTGAAGGTCTGGAGCCCCTGCCGCGTGCCTATCCCTTGGAGGATGAATCCCGCTGGTATCAAAACCTTTACACCGGCTCGCACCATGTATCTTTCCGCACAGTGGTCTCCACTGAGCTGGGAGAGATTGCTGTGGCACCGGGTTATCTCGAGCGCGAGTGGGTAGAAGGTGATCGGGCCTATTTCGAATATGTGATGGATCGCCCGATCCTCAATTTCTACGCCTGGCTGTCAGCCGACTATGAAGTTGCCGAACGCACCACCGAGAGCGGCATCGCCCTGTCTGTGCTGTATCACGAGGATCATGCCTGGAATGTCGAGCGCATGCTCGAGGCCTCTGAAGATGCGCTGGACTATTTCTCCGAGCATCTCAGCCCGTATCAGTATCGCCAGTATCGGGTGCTAGAATTTCCGGATTACGCGACCTTTGCCCAGGCTTTCCCGAATACGATTCCCTTCTCCGAAGGCATCGGCTTCATCGCGGACCTCACCGACGGGGACGACATTGACTATGTCTATTACGTCACGGCACACGAGGCGGCGCACCAATGGTGGGCGCACCAGGTAGTTCCGGGAAATGTTCAGGGCGGCACCATGCTGGTGGAGACCTTCGCGCAATATTCCGCTCTGATGTTGATGCGGAATCAGTATGGCGAGGACCATATGCGGCGTTTCCTCAAATTCGAACTCGACAATTACCTGACCAATCGTGGCTCTGAAGCGATCGAGGAGCAGCCGCTTTATCGCGTGGAAAATCAGGGTTACATCCATTATCGCAAGGGCGCGGTGATCATGTATGCGCTGCAGGACTATGTCGGCGAGGCGGTGGTGGATCGTGCCATGCAGCGCTTGCTGGAGCGTTATGCCTTCCAGTCCGATCCGTATCCGACCACAATGAGTTTCCTGACCCTGCTTCGCGAAGAAGCCGGTCCTGAGCACGAACAGATGATCCACGATTTCTTCGAGCGGATTGTCCTGTTTGATCTCAAAGTCACCGAGGCCACCGCCACCGAGCGTGAAGACGGTCGTTGGGACGTGGTGATCGACGTGGAATCCCGCAAATTCGCCGCCGATGGCGAAGGCGAGCAGACCGAGGAAGACATCGATTACAGGATCGATATCGGTGTGTTCACGGCCGCCGTGGATGATGATTTCGAAGGTGCAGAGCAAGTTCTCTACATGAACAAGCACCGCATCAACGAGACCACCATGCGCATCGAACTGATTGTCGACGAAGAGCCCATGTATGTCGGTATCGATCCCTACAACAAGCTGATCGACCGCAATTCGGATGACAATCTGATGCGGGTCACAATCGGCGAATAAGGCTGTTCACACAGGCAGACGAAGGCCCGCCCGGATTCCGGCGCGGGCCTTTTTCGTTTGGCACAAGCGTTGGATCAGCGCGGGGCCGCCGGTTTAAGCAGGGCAAATAGGAAGCCGCCACCGGCGCCGCCAATTGCCAGGGTGAGCAATCCAGACATCTCGCGCGCAGAGGCAATGGGTGTGATCACCGAATTCATGATCGCGCCATAGAAGACTTTGACAGCCATCATCATCACAATAATCGTCACCGCGCCCGCCAGCGTAAATCCGACACGCCGCCAGGACGGCCCGAGCAAACGCGAAATAAATCCAGCAACCGGAAAGGCGATCAAAAAGCCGATCATCGTCAGCAAGGCCAGTGTCGGCCCCAACCCCGCCAGATCGCGCAGAATCGCTTCGACACGCACATCTGTTGGAAAGTCCGCGCCGACCGCGCTTAACCCGCCCAGAATGATATGTGTATTGGCCAGGCTGACCAGTAATGTGCCAACAATCGTGGCCAGCAAAAAAGCGATAATCGTTCGCGTATCCGGCATGATGTGTTCCGTTCAGGTTTTCGCTCAACAGTTTGGAGGTGAGCGTATAGGCTCGTCAGTGAACAGCAAATGACAGGCAGCGGCAATGCGTGAGGACTTGAAATGAGACGGTTTGTAATGGCTGTGGTCGCGTGGATGTTTGCCCTCAGCAATGTCACCTACGCCCAGGAATTTCGCGTCGAGACGATCGCCAGTGGCCTCAGCGATGCCTGGTCTATCGCTTTCCTTCCCGACGGCCAGGCGCTTGTCACGCAAAAGACCAGCACTTTGGTGCGCCTCGATCTCAACGATGGTTCGACGCACAATATCGCCGGTTTGCCCCCGGTTTTGGTATCCGGGCAGGGCGGTCTGATGGACGTGGTTCCGCACCCCGACTTTACGGCCAACCGCCTCGTCTATCTGACCTGGTCCCGCGGCACGGTCCGCGACAATACGCTGGTGCTCGGTCGCGGGCGTTTTCAGGGTGACCAGCTGGTCGATTTCGAAGAAATTTTCGTCGCTGAACCCAGTCGGTCCACAAATGTTCACTATGGCGCTCGGCTGACTTTCCTTGTCGACAACACGCTCCTGCTGGCCATTGGCGACGCGTTCGATTTTCGCGAGCAGGCCCAGCGGCCGCAGAGCCATCTCGGCTCGATCGTCCATCTGCAAGATGACGGCACACCCGTCGCGACGGTCTTTGAAGGCGGCGCGCCCGGGGTCTATTCCATTGGCCACCGCAACCCGCAAGCTATCCTGCGCGACCCGGCGACCGACATCATCTACTCCAACGAGCACGGCCCGCGCGGCGGCGATGAAATCAACATCATCGAGCCCGGCCGTAATTACGGCTGGCCCATCACCACGCACGGCGTCGACTATTCCGGTGCCATCGTTACGCCCTACCAGAGCTATGACGGCATGACCGAACCCCTCCTGCACTGGACTCCCTCCATCGCCCCCGCCGGCATGGCCATTTATCGCGGCGACATGTTTCCGGACTGGGATGGGGATTTGCTGATCGCGGCCCTGATTGCCGGCGATGCCGGGACGTCGTCCGGGCATGTGCGCCGGGTTGATATGGAAGATGGCGGCGTCGTCGGGCAGGAGATTTTGCTGGGTGACCTAGGCGTCAGAATCCGCGATGTGCGAGTGGCCCCGGACGGATCGATCTATGTGCTGACAGATCGGGAAGACGGTCGGGTGCTGCGGCTGGTACGCTGACCCTCTCCCGCTTACACACCGTCATTCCAGCGAATGCTGGGACCCAGATTACACACACCGGCGTCTACGATCTGGGCATCGGCATTCGCTGGCATGACACTTTTTAGATCAGCATGTGAATGCCGCCTACTCCGCCGGTTGCGCTTCGCCCGTATCCGCCACGTCTGTCTCAGGCGTTCCATCCAGAAATGTTGGCCCGATCAATTTGCGTCGCAAATTTCCCAGTCGTGTGGGTACGCCCAGCATGACCGGGGTCAGGAGCAGGGTCAGCAGGGTGGCGAAGCCAAGTCCCCAGACCACGGCGGAGGAGAGTTGCACCCACCACTCACTGGCTGGGCCACCGATCGATAATTCCCCGGTGCCAAAATTCGCATTGATCTGAAACACCATGGGCAACAGACCAAAGATCGTCGTGATCGTCGTCAGCAAGACCGGGCGCAGACGTTGCGCGGCGGTCTGGACAATCGCCTTGTCGACCTCCATGCCCAGGGCCCTCAAGCGTTGGAACGTGTCGATCAATACGATGTTGTTATTCACCACGATACCGGCCAGCGTCACCACGCCGGTGCCAACAAACAGGATCGAAATATAGGGGAAGGAGACCAAAATACCGATCAACACGCCGACCACAGAGAGCAGGACCGCCTGCAGCGTCAGGAAAACGTGCCAGAAATTATTGAACTGCCACAGCAAGATAACGCCCATCATAAACATCATCGCCATCATCGCGCCGCCAAAGAAGCCGATCGCTTCATTGCTGCTTTCATCGGCGCCGCCAAAATTAATTGAGACGTCCTCGGAAATACGTCCCGCGGCAATTTCGACATCGATCCAGGCGCGCAAATCATCACGTAGCAAATTGCCAGCTTCACCCTCCGCCGCATTGGCCCGCAAGGTTACAATACGCTGACCATCACGGCGCTGGATTGAATCCACACGCGGTTGAGCATCCCGGCGCACGAAGTTTGACAGCGGCACCATGCCCACCTGGGTATTGATACGCAGGTCGTCGAGCCGGGTGATATCGCGCGCGTCCTCGGGAAAGCGAACGCGAATGTCCACTTCCTCATCGGCATTGTCGGGACGGTAGCGGCCCACCAGGGCTCCATTGGTCACCAGCTGCACGGCTGCGCCCACCTGGGCCACATCGGCGCCATAGCGGCCCGCTTCTTCGCGATCGACACTGATCCGCCATTCAATCCCGGGTAGGGGCAATGTGTCATCATAGTCGATCAGACCGTCCATCGCATTCATCCGGTCACGGATCGCGGCGGAGGCCTGACTCAGGGCCGGGCCATTATTGGAGCGCAATTCAACCTGCACATCCTTGCCGATCGGCGGGCCCTGTTCGCGTTTGCGAATTTCGATCAACACACCGGGCATGCCGGCCATGGCTTCGCGAATGTCACGATCAATTTCATAGCCGCTACGACGTTCAGCATAGGGCAGGAATTCGATGAAAATGCGGGCGACGCTGTCCTGGGGCGGGGCGGACGTCCCGTCAAAAGGACTACCGCTCATATCGCCGGCCGTGGTCGCGTAACCTTTGATGCCTTCAATATTTGAAATCCGGCTCTCGGCCTCCAGCGCTAGCTCGTATTGCTCCGCCGGGGACAGGTTTCCGCGGGCCCGGATAAAGACATAGATCTCCTCCGGTTCCACATCGAGGAATTGCTCAACCCGGTGCTCCTTTGCCCCAAACGCGGTGAAGGTGGCAAAGACCAGCCCGACCGCGGCCAATGCGACAAACAGCGGCCGCTTCACCAGCGCGCCGATAAAGCTGGCATATAATCCGGTAAAGCCGGGCAATTGGGTGGGGTCTCCCCCGTCTGCCGCACTCAATTGCGCCACCGCACTGTCCGTCTCGCCCGGCTTGGGCTTCTTGCCAATGACCGAGCCAAGTGTCGGCAGGAAGATCAGGGCCATCGCCAGGGATGAGGTCAGAACAAAAATCAGCGTGATCGGGAGATAGGCCATGAATTGGCCCTCGATCGAATTCCAGAACAGGAAGGGCACAAAGGCGGCCAGCGTCGTCGCCGTCGATGACACGATCGGCCAGAACATACGCTTGCCCGCCATCCGGTAGGCCTCTTTGCGTCGCAAACCTTCGGCCAACTTGCGATCAGCGTATTCCACCACCACGATCGCGCCATCCACCAGGATGCCGACGGCCAGAACCATGGCAAACATCACCATGAAATTCACCCGCATCCCGTAGGCATTGAGCAGCAGGAATGAGAACAGGAAGCTGGACGGGATTGCGATACCGACCAGCATGGCGGATCGCAGGCCCAGTGCCGCCACTACCAGGATCATCACCAGAATGATTGCCAGGAAAATCGAGCTGGTCAGACTGCCCAGGGAATCGCGTACATAGGTGGACTGATCGAGGCTGAAATCATGATTGATTGTGCCGGGCCAATTGGCCGACACCACCTCGGCGCGTTCGCGGACGGCCTCTGTCATATCCAGTATATTGGCGGTGGGGCGACGGACCACTTCCAGCGAGAATGCAGCCGCGCCATTATACCGGGAGAAGCTGTCGCGATCCTTGAACGTGCGGCGCACATCGGCCACGTCCTGCATCGTTACCACAGCGTCGCCAGAGGTCGAGATCGGCAAATTCAGCGCGTCTTCGACAGATTCCAGCAGACCTGGAACCTTCACCTGAAACCGGGCTTCTCCGCTTTCCAGCGTACCAGCTGCAACCAGCTGGTTATTGGCCTGAATGGCATTAAAGAGCTGGACGTAATTGATGCCATACGCTTCCAGCCGCGCCGGATCGATAACGATCTCCAACAATTCCTCACGGGCGCCGCGCATATTCGCTTCGAGGACCTGGGGCAGGGCCTCCAGCTCATCTTGTAGATTGCGGGTGGCGCGATACAGGGCACGCTCTGGCGCATCGCCATACATGTGCACCACGATCGCCGGAGCCTGGGCGAAATTGATTTCCTGCACGACGGGTTCGCGCACATCCTGTGGATATTCGCGGCGGGCCATATCCACGGCTTCGCGCACATCGACCATCGCTTCATCGACATTGAAGGTGACATCAAACTCGGCCACCAGCGTCCCACTGCCTAACGAGGCTGTAGAGTCCAGCTCCTGCAATCCCTCAATCGCGCGCATCTCGGTTTCTGTCGGACGCACGATCAAACGCTCAGCATCTTCCGGTGACACACCATCCAGGGGCACGACAACCAGCACGAAGGGCAGATTGACGTCCGGATCGGCTTCCTTGGGCAGGGTGACAAAAGAGATCAGGCCGGCAATCAACGCCGACAGGAAGATCGCGAGGATCATCCGTGTCCGATTGATCGCAAAGTCGACAATATTGGTCATTGCGTGCGGCTCCGCGGAGCGACGACAACGGTGGAGCCGTCAGAGACAAAGTCCTGGCCCAGCACGATAACCTCGGCCGGGTCGGGCAATCCTCCCACCCAGACATTTTCTCCATCATCGCTCAATAAGCGTATAGCGACGAAGCGAACTTGATCGCCATTCTCGACGATGCGCACGCCCAGTACGCCGTCGGAATTAAGCGCCAAAACCGAAGCCGGCAGACTGTGAGCCGACTCCGCCTGCATCGGCACCAGAATTTCGGTCGTCACACCGCTGCGCAAGGTGCCACCGGGATTTTCTGCTGCCAGCTCGACGCGGAAGGTTCGCGTGGCCGGGTCTGCGCGGCGCTCGACAAACCGGATTGTGCCCGGAATACGCTCGCCAGTGACCAGCCGCGCTTCGCCCGGCATGCCAGATTGCAAGGACGACACATCGCGCTCCGACACTTCAGCCACCAAAAGGATGGGGTCCATCTGCACCATCATCCCGCAGGGATCGCCGCGGCCGAGGAAATCTCCGACTTCGGCAAAGCGGCCATCGAAAAATCCATCAAAGGGTGCGCGTACCTCCGTGTTCGACATTTCCACCCGCGCCGCTTCCAGCTGGGCCGCAGCGCCATCACGCGCGGCCGCTAGGGCAGCGACAGAATTTTGCGAACGGTGTCCGCGTGTCTGCAGCTCTACGGCCGCATCATAATCAAGTTGCCGGGCGCGCAAATCCGCCTCGGCCTGGGCCAGCGCCGCGCCGCGGGCATTGATATCCAGCCGGCACAGCAGATCACCCTCAGCAACAGAACTGCCTTCAACAGCGGGCGTTTCGACGACCCGGCCACCCGTTTCAGCCCGCACAATTACCTCGCGAAACGCTTCCGTTCGGCCACGCAGGCTCAGGATAGCCGGTCGGGGTTCAGCGCGGATCGTCTCCGTCACCACCTGCAAGGCTTCCGATTCCTGCACCGTGGCACCCGAGCTGCTGGCCACGTGGTCCTCGGCGAAAAGCGTTCCGAAAATGAAAAATAATGCGACGGCGGCGGAGATGGCGATAGCGGCGAGGATGGATCGGTTCACGGTTTCAACTCATTGGTACGGTTAAATCAGGATCGCTTGCGAAAGCGAACGGTGTTCACTTCCATGCCCTTGATACGCCCGGTCCATCCAAAAGGCGAGTATTTTCCACCTGCAATTTATGCATGCGCGGATGCACATTTGCGTGAGCATCAGGCGTGCTGGCCGGCTACCCAGCCCGAGGACCAGGCCCATTGGAAATTATATCCGCCCAGCCAACCGGTTACATCCACCACCTCGCCAATAAAAAACAGGCCGTCCACATCGCGTGCACGCATGGTTTTGCTGTTTAACCCGTCTGTGTCGACACCGCCCAGTGTGACCTCCGCTGTGCGATAGCCCTCCGAACCTGTGGGCTTCAGCGTCCAATTGCGCAGACTATCGTCAAACGCTTGTAGCTTCTTGTCGGATTGGTCTGCCAGATTGCCGACCAGCCCGCTTTCTTCTGCCAGATATTGAGCGAAGCGTTTGGGCAAAAGCTGGGACAAGGGTGTTTGCAGCGATTGCTTGCCATTGACCGAGCGCGCCGCCTTGAGCGGGCCGAAATAATCCACCTTCGGCTGCAGGTTCAAGCTCACCTCATCGCCCTCGCGCCAGAAGGAGGAGATTTGCAGGATCGCCGGGCCACTCAGTCCGCGATGGGTAAACAGCATCGCCTCGGGAAACGACACACCATTACTGCTGGCAATCACATCGACCGATACCCCGGCAAACGGCTTGAATTTCGCCAACGCGTCCGGATCAAAGGTCAGCGGCACGAGGGCCGGGCGGGTCTCGACAATGTCCAGCCCATACTGACGCGCCACCTCATAACCAAAGCCGGTCGCGCCCATTTTCGGGATAGACTTGCCGCCACACGCCACCACCAGAGAAGAGCAGGCCAGCTTGTCGCCATTGCTCAGATCAACCTCAAACCCGTCCACCGTCTTGCGGTGCTCCAGAACCGAAGTGCCCAGGCGCAAATCAACATAGGTTTCGGCCATCGCATTGGTCATCATTTCGATGATTTGCCGCGCCGAGCCGTCACAAAATAGCTGACCCAGCGTCTTTTCATGCCAGGCAATGCGGGTTTTATCGATCCAGGCGATGAAATCGTGCTGGGTGTATTGCTTCAACGCCGACTTCATGAAGTGCTTGTTTTGCGAAAGAAAATTATTCGGCCCGGCGTCCAGATTGGTGAAGTTACACCGTCCACCGCCCGAGATGCGGATCTTCTCGCCCGGCTTGTCCGCATGCTCGATCAGAACCACGGACCGCCCGCGCTTACCCGCCTCGATGGCACACATCATACCGGCAGCGCCGGCGCCTATGATTACGACGTCAATGTTTTGCATGGCCGCTCAATAGAGCGCTTTTTCAGAAAGGGGAATGGTAGGGCGCTTCTAACGCCCAACCGCCTCAGTGATCCGATCGCGCGTCCGCGCAGGGAAATTCATTGAATTCTTGTCAGCCAGCGAGCCTTCCGGACTTCTCCGTGTCAAGGGTAACACCATGAAATGGCGACGAATGTCGCCCTTGACACGGAGAAGTCCGGAAGGCCCCATCTCGGCAAGAAAATAATGGTGAGCTGGGCGCAGGTGCGCCAGGTTTTGGCTCCAGGGGGGGGCGGGACGCATTACCCCGTCACACCGTCCAGCCAGTCCGCAAACAACTTCATCTGCTCATCCCGCCCGATCTCATTGAGCGTTTCATGGCGGAAATCCTTCAGGATTTCGCAGCGCAGATTGCTTAATTTGGCTTTCTTCAGGCGCTTGTGCAACGTCTTGATTGCCTTGCCGCCCTCCGTCGCCGGGTCTTTCGAGCCGCCGATTAGATGGAAGGGCATGTCTTTGGGCAGCGCCTTTAGATTGGCGTCATCGGCGGCATATTCCACACCGCTCAGGAAGTCCCGCCACAGCGACACGCTCGACGGCCAGCCACAGACCGGGTCATTGGCATACAGATCCACCTGCTCGGTGTCGCGCGACAGCCAGTCCGCATCGGTGCGGCCCTCCGGGAAGCGCTTATTCCAGCTCTTGAATGACATCTTGTCCAGCGTCAGGCTTGGCGTGTAGGGGCCACCAAACAGCGCCTCGATCGACAGGATCAGCTTCATCAGCCCCACATTGCCGCCCAGCGCCGTATTGGCATTCCACACGGCGGTCGCCGCGACACTGTCTGGCTCGCGCAGCGCATGATTAAACGAGATCACCCCGCCCATGGAATGCCCAAACACGATCACCGGCAGGCCCGGCCAATTGGCACGCGCATCGGCATTCACCGCCAGCACATCGGCCATCACCTTGTTCCAGCCATCCTCATTGGCAAATCGCCGCGGCGCGCCATCCTCGGCTGTGGTTGCACCATGTCCGCGATGATCGTGGGCCACGACGTGATAGCCGCGAGAGCTCAGATAATTTGCAAAGGGCGCATAGCGGGCGGCGTGCTCGGCGAGGCCGTGATTGATATGCACAATGCCGCGCGCCACACCCTGGGCCCCGCATTCATAGACCGCCAGTTCGGCGCCGCTTGGACTGGTCAGCTTGCGCTGTACGAAATTGCTGTCGGTCATGATGGCTCCTGTGCAAGAAAATCAATCTAGCCCGTTTTATCCGGCGCTGTCAGCGTTATAGTCTGCATTGAAGAATTTCGGGGGAGCGAAAAATGTTTGGCAAACGCAAGGCGATACTGGCGCTGGATCAGGGTACGACAAGTTCGCGCTCCATAGTCTTTTCCCCCAAGGGCAAAGTGATCGCGGTCGCCCAGCGTGAGTTTCCGCAAATCTATCCTCATGCCGGCTGGGTCGAGCACGACCCCGAAGTGATCTGGGCCACGGTTCTCACCACCGCCCGCGAAGCGATGAAAAAGGCTGAAGCGCAAGGCTGGCGTGCCGAGGCGATCGGCATCACAAATCAGCGTGAGACGACCATCGTCTGGGACCGCAAGACCTCCGCCCCGATCCATAATGCTATCGTCTGGCAGGACCGCCGCACCGCCGACACCTGCGCTGGCCTGCGCGATGCGGGCCATGCCGACGCCGTGTCCGACAAGACCGGCCTGGTGCTGGACCCGTATTTCTCGGCCACCAAAATCGCCTGGATCCTCGACAATGTAGACGGGGCCCGCGCCCGCGCCGAAGCGGGCGAACTGGCCTTTGGCACCGTCGACACTTGGCTGATCTGGCGGCTCACCGGCGGCGCCGTCCACGCCACCGACGCCACCAATGCCAGCCGCACCTCGCTCTACGACATTGTCGCCGGCCAATGGGACCAAAGCCTGCTCGACCTGTTCAAAGTCCCTGCCGCCTTGCTGCCCGACGTCCGCGATTGCGCGGGTGATTACGGCACCGCAAGCGAAGATGTGCTGGGCCGCGCCATGCCGATCACCGGTGTCGCCGGCGACCAACAATCGGCCTCCATCGGCCAGGCCTGTTTTGCCAAAGGCGATCTCAAATCCACCTTCGGCACCGGTGCCTTCATGATGCTCAATACCGGCACCAGGGTCGCACGCTCGTCCAACCAGCTCCTCTCCACCATCGCCTGTCGTATTGATGGCGAAACGACTTATGCCCTTGAAGGTTCGGTGTTGTCCGCCGGCTCCACCATCCAGTGGCTACGCGATGGCCTCGGCCTGATCACCCACGCCTCCGAGATCGAAGCCCTGGCCAATTCCGCCGACCCGGACAGCGACGTGTATTTAGTCCCCGCCTTCACCGGTCTGGGCGCGCCGTACTGGGACGCAGATGCGCGTGCGGCGATCATCGGGCTGACACGCGGTGCTGGGCGAGCGGAAATTGCCCAGGCGGCAATCGATTCCACCGTGCATCAGACCTGTGATTTGCTGGATGCGATGGCGCGCGATGGGGTGTCTGCCGGGTCGCTGAAAGTCGATGGCGGTATGGCGAAGAATGATCGGTTTTTGCAGAGGCTGGCTGATTTCACCGGCATCGAAGTCGTGCGCCCCGTGAATACCGAAACCACCGCCTGGGGGGCGGCGTTTTTGGCCGGAATTGGTGCCGGGATGATTGACGGGGTCGGTGAGGGCGCAGCGCTCTGGCAGGCGGATCGCAGCTTTGCTGCGGCTGGGGATGTGGCGGTGACGAAGCGGGCGCGGGCTGGCTGGAGCGAGGCTGTGGCGCGGGTTCGGACAACACATTAAACCACCTGCCGCCGACGCCAAGAAAACGTCATGCCAGCGAAAGCTGGTACCCAGATCGTAAAGGCTGGTGTGCGGAATCTGGGTCCCAGCTTTCGCTGGGATGACGGTGTGTAATGTGGTGAACCTTACTCTGAAGCCACCACAATCGCCGCCGCTTCAACCAGATCCTTCGCCGTCGCCACATCCGCAACAGCCTCGTCCGAAATCAACACACCACGCCCGCCCATAATCACGGCCATCTCCACATCACTCGGCTTGTCGCCGATCACCCAGGCATCCTCCAGCGACAGGCCCGTCGCCTCGGCGATCGCCAGCGCCAGACCCGGTCGAGGTTTGCGGCAATTGCAATGGTCGTCGGGCACGTGCGGGCAGGTGGCGACGTGGGCGATTTCGATGCCCTCGGCGATCAGCATGTCGACCAGGCGGTTATTGATCGCAAACGCCGTATCGAGATCGAAATGACCGCGGCCGACGCCGGACTGGTTGGTGACGATGCACAAGATTGCGCCCGCAGCGGACAGGGCCTTCATGCCCTCCACAGCGCCGGGCATTAATTCCAGCCCGTCGGGAGTGTCCAAATAGGGCTTCTCGACATTGATCGTGCCGTCACGGTCCAGCAGGACCAAAAAGGGGGATGCCACGAAATAATACCCTTCGCTTCATGGCCGGTGCTGGATGTCAGGCGGCCTTTCGCTCAGATACAGGGACGCGTTGTGCTTTGGCAATGCGTCACGCCACGACAAATTCATCTGCCGGCACTTTCGCCGCGGCTCCGCTCAGCGCCTCATCGAGATCGCCAATCAGATCGGACGCGGCCTCAAGCCCCACAGACAGGCGGATCAGTGTATCGCTGACGCCCGCCTCCTGGCGCGCTTCAGGGCTCATCGAGGCATGCGTCATCAGCGCCGGAATACAGGTTAAACTCTCCACCCCGCCCAGCGATTGTGCCAGCGTAAACAGGCGCAAGCGCGTGACCAGATCGCAGGCCTCACCATCCGCCAGTTCAAACGAGATCAACTGCCCAAACCCATCCTGCTGTCGCGCCGCCAATTGATGGCCGGGATGGTTCGGCAGGCCGGGATAATCCACGCGGGCAATGCGCGGATCCGCCTCCAGCCAGCGGGCAATCTCGCCCGCCGCTTCGCTCTGTGCCTTGGCCCGCAAGGGCAGTGTGCGCAGGCCGCGCAAGGCGAGATAACTGTCAAACGCGCCCGCCCCCACACCGGCACAATTCGCCCACCAGATCAGTCTCTCCAGCTTGGCCTCGTCGGCCACACACACAGCTCCGCCCACCATGTCGGAATGGCCATTGAGCAGTTTGGTGATCGATTGCACCGAATAGTCTGCACCCAGCTCAGTCGGGCGCTGCAGAGCCGGTGAGGGCAGGGTATTATCAACTGCCACTTCGCAACCGGCCGCATGGGCCAGATCACTCAGCGCCCGAATATCAGAAAGGCGAAGGCGTGGATTGGACGGCGTTTCGATCAGCAGCAATTGCGTCGGTTCGGTCAACGCATCACAGGCAGCCTCGAGATTGCTGGTATCGACATAGACCGGCACCAATCGCCCGCCCTGACTGCGCGCGTCGAGCAGTCGCCGCGTACCGCCATAGGCATCGTGCGAACACAAGACGCGCGCGCCAAACGGCAAATCGTGCAACACCAAATCAATCGCCGCCATGCCCGACGATGTCACCACAGCCCCCGCCGCACTTTCCAGCGACGCGATGGCTTCGGCCAGCGTGGAGCGGCCCGGATTGCCTGTGCGGGCATAGTCAAAATCACCCTTCTGCGCGGCATCTTCACGGCGATAGGCCGTCGACAGGGAGACTGGCGGGATCACCGCATTCCAAGTCTTGTCAGTATTGAGCCCGGCGCGGATAGCGCGGGTGCTCTGGTCGGGTTTGGTATTGCTCATCTCAAGTCTCGATAAACTGGCTCAGAGCTTCAGAAATCAGCTCATTTTCCTTCAGGAAGGCATCATGGCCATAACGTGAGGAAATGACGGTCAGCTTGCTGTCCGGTGTTCGGGAAGCTGCCTCGGCGATTTGTTCGATCGGCACGAGCTGGTCCTCGGCAACCGCCAGATAGGTCACTTTGCATTCGATTTTGCGGACAGATACGTCGTGCGCATCCAAGGAGCGCGATAGGGCAAGAAAACGCTCCGGCCGCACCTGTTCGATGAATTTGTGCCCGCGCGATCGAAGATAAGGCACGATCCCGGCAGCGTCGCGGCTGGTCGCCTCCGGCTCGAAGAAGCGCCCTTCCAATTCGCCCGGCGTGCGATACGTCGTCATCGCCAGTCGGCGCGCCAGATCCAGACCGGCTGCCCCATCACCAGATCGAAGCGCCAATTCCACGGTTTCTCGCTGAATCGAGCGCCAGGCCTGGGCCATCGCCGAGGGCTTGTGCGCCGCGCTGATCACCAGCGCCGATTTCACGCGTTTGGGCGCCAAAACGGCCAGCGCCAGCGCGATCATGCCGCCATAGGACGCGCCGACGATCGAGAATGTTTCAATGCCGGCCCGGTCTGCCAATGCCAGGAGCGCATCGGCCTGGTCAGTCGTGGTTGGCAGGCTGCGGGCCTGGTCATCGAGGAATTCAAACGACAAAACACGGTTGAACCGCGTATCGAGTGCCTTGTTGGGCCCGACTTGCTGTCGCCACCAACCCTTATGAGTCGCGTCATCCTGAACACAAACACCGGCAGATATTCCACCCAGAACGATTGTAACCGGCGCGCCGGCGGGACCGGTCAAACGCCC
>Ga0315338_1000753_pt1 | contig 58453 bp, 52 predicted proteins | sample ASW8metaG_FD_204518 | JGI IMG/M metagenome (GOLD analysis project Ga0315338, IMG submission 204518) | Ammonia-oxidizing marine archaeal communities from Monterey Bay, California, United States - ASW #8 | ecosystem: Environmental > Aquatic > Marine > Coastal | place: USA: California | collected...
GCTGCTCGTCGACTCGCAGCTCGTGTTTGCCCGGTTGGGGGCCTGTTTGTGGTTACAAGCGGGCTGCTACGAGTGACCAGGACTCTCGCTGCTCGTCGACTCGCAGCTCAAGACTCTCGCTGCTCGTCGACTTGCGGCCCACACCTCGCGCCGACCAGCTCGAGTAGGCGTTGGGGCTTGATGGGCTTTTTGAAGATTACGTCGGACAATCCGCCGGCCTTTGAACGCTTGAGGACATGGTCTTTGTCGTAGTAGTAGGCCGTCATCAGAACCACCGGCACGGTCGGGTGTTTCTGCGTGATTTCTTGGAACAGCGCGTAGCCATCCATGTCGGGCATGACGACGTCGCTCAGAACCAGATCGACATCGTGATCGCGCAGATACGCCAGCGCCTCGACGCCCGAGTTGGTCGTTATGGTCTTGCATCCTTCGGCGGTGAGGATGTCGGCTACGGACAGACAGACCTCGCGATCGTCGTCGACGACCACGATGGTGCGGCCCCCTAGATGGCCGTTGGTGTCACCGGTCGCGGCTTCGTCTTCTTCGAGCGGGAGGTCATCGAGACCCAAGTCGATCATCAACTTGCCCGGCAGGTACTCGATGGTGCCGTAGCTTCCGTCATCAGCCATCTCACCCACGCGTTCGACGATGGCCTGAATGTGGCGAAGCTCGCGCTTCATTGCGGCAATGCGGTCGTGCTCGACCTGGTAGTCTTCGTCGGAGGCCTTCGCGCGCAGGTAGCGCTCGAGCATCTCGGCGTGATTGACGAGCGACTCGAGAGGGTTGTTGATCTCGTGGGCCAGCCCGATTGCGAGCTCGCCGAGTGTTTCGATCTGCTCGTGCAGTCGCAACTCCGCGATATCTTTGGCAAACCCGATGCTGCCGTGCTCGCGTCCGCGTTCGTCGTAAATGATCGAGCCGGACATGGCGGCCGGGAAGTGCTCGCCCGCCTTGTTCATGAGCTGGCATTCGAAGTTGCGAATGCTGCCCGCTTCCATGTTCTCGTCGGAGCGCAGGGCGTCCATTACGCGGCGCGCTTCCTCGGCCGAGGGATAGACCTTCGATACGTGCTGCCCGAGAATCTCCTCGCTCGCGTAGCCGAGGAGCTGCTTGGCCCCATCGTTGTAGAAAATGATGGTGCCTTTACGGTCCACCGCAACCACGATGTCGGGGGAACTTTCGAGCAGGCGTTCGAAGTATACTTTGGGGAGCTCTTTCAAGCAGCGCCTTGGCGGTTTCGACCGCCCGATAAACTCCTATCGTAGGACCACGCCGAGTGGTGGTCAAGACGTGTTCGAGCCATAATCGCGCGCGCATGCGAAGATTTTCGAGAGCCGCCGTTGCACGGATGTCCGTTGCGCTTTTGATCGTCACCGGCGCCTCGCTTGGGGCCTCTTCTTGCCACTGGCTGCGCTACCACGATCTGGCCCGAACCCACGTGGACTTGCTCGAACAGATCGCTGACGACGTCGGCGCCGCACTCGACGTCGTTGACTATCGTATGAAACCGGGCGATCTGCAGACGATGGCCTATCCGCTGGAGCGGGCGATGGCCTTCGTCGAGGAATCTCGGAGAGCGCGCGCGCAACTGCAGTCGCACCAACGCCTTGCCGCTTTCGTCGAGGCGTATAAGGCGCTCTACGAGTACCTCGATCGGGTCCGGTCGGTCCGACAAGAGGAGGGGGGAACGCGCACCGTCAACGCCCTGATCGCGGTGGTGAACGAGCACGCGGCGGCCGTTAGGGCGGCCATCGATGAGGAAACGGGCTAACGCTCCGTCCAGTGGATGGCGAGAAGCTATTTCTTCGCGTTCTCCCAGTCCGAAAGAAATGCCGCCAAACCGGCGTCCGTCAGAGGGTGCTTGATGAACTGCTTGATGACCTTGAACGGACAGGTGGCCACGTGCGCCCCCATCTCGGCCGCCTGGACGAAGTGGTCTATGTTGCGAATGCTCGCCACGAGCACCTCGGTTCCATAGCTGTAGTTGCTGAGCGCCTGCACCAGAGACGCGACCATCTCCATTCCGTCTTGACCGATGTCGTCGAGGCGACCGACAAAAGGACTGATGAACGATGCGCCGGCCTTCGCGGCTAGGATCCCCTGGGCGGGTTGGAATATCAGCGTGACGTTTACTTTGATGCCTTCGCTCGAAAGGCGATGCGTGGCCTTCACGCCCTCGGCGATCATGGGCACCTTGACCACGATGTTCGGGTGCAGTGCGGCCAGCCGGCGGCCTTCTTCGACCATGCCGTCGGCCTCGAGGCTGACGACTTCGGCGCTGATGGGGCCGTCGACGGTGTCGCAAATCTCAGCGAGTAGTTCTTCGAAGTTGCGGCCGCTCTTGGCGACAAGCGAGGGGTTGGTCGTGCATCCGTCCAGGATACCCCAGCTCGCGGCCTCGCGGATTTCGTCGATCTCGGCGCTGTCGATGAAGATCTTCATGGCGCCCGTACTACTCCATCGCTCGGACGGGTGCCACCGATGCGTGCAGTTTGGGCCGAGCAGTTGTCAGGCCTTGAAGAGGTGGATCTTCTTGTCGTCGTTGCAGGCCACGAGCAGGGCCGAGACGGTTTCCGATAGTGTCGGGTGCCGATAGGCAGGGGCCAGTTCGCTCAGCGGAAGCAGCACGAATTTCCGGGCCGGCAGCTCGGGGTGGGGAATTTTGAGATTGCGCTTCTCGAAGACTTCGGCCTCGTAGAGGAGGATGTCGAGATCCATGGTTCGAGAAACGTTGCCTTTCTTCTGATCGCGCTTTCGGCCGCAGGTGGTTTCGATCTTTTGAAGCGCCTTCAGAAGGTCGGTGGCATCGAGTTCGGTGTCGACCTCGATTACCCCGTTGAGGAACCAATTGCGGGCGCGCCCGTGTGGTTCGGTCTCGTAGAGCGACGACTGGCGCGTGACGCGAGTTTGAGGCAACTCGGCGATCAGCATGGTGGCTTTGCGATAGTTGCCCAGCCGATCCCCCATGTTGCTGCCCAACCCTATATAAGCGGTTCTTCCCATTTTGCGGTCCCGTCGGTCTCTACTTCACCGCGACCTCCGCCACCGTTGTCACAGCCTCACGGGAGGGAGACCTGCAACTGCCCGAATTTACTGGACTACGTATCCGCGCAGCGGAGTATATACAAACGGGTGCGCGCCGGGAGCCTCTCGATGGCAACCGGTGCCGGGAAACTAAAGCTCCAGTCAGCGATTTTCGATCAGCGATCAGTCCAGGCCGATCACGTGACGCATGGAGTACAACCCGTTGGGTTTACCGTCGAGCCACTTTGCCGCCTGGACGGCGCCCGAGGCGAAGGCATCGCGCGACGCGGCTCGGTGAACGAGTTCGATACGCTCGCCGGTGCCCACGAGCATGACGGTGTGTTCGCCCGCAGCGTCTCCGCCGCGAAGCGCTACCACACCGATCTCGTCGTCGCGGCGCTCACCGACCATGCCTTCGCGCGAGAGCACCAGCGCCTTTTTCGGATCCAGTCCTCGTGCGCGGGCCGCCGCTTCACCTATGGCCAGCGCAGTGCCGCTCGGAGAATCTTTCTTGCGATTGTGGTGGATCTCGACGATTTCGCAGTCGAAATCCGGGCCGAGCCGTTTGACGGCGTCCTCGACCAAGGTCAGCAGTACGGTCACGCCGAGGCTCATGTTGGCGGCGATCAATATGGGTAGGCGGTCGGCCAGGCCCTCCATTTCGGCACGCTGCTCACCAGAGAAGCCGCTGGCACCGACGACGATGGCGGTGCCGGCCCGGGCGGCCGTGCGAACGTGCTCGAGCGTGGCATCGGCTGCCGTGAAGTCGACGATGACGTTGCCGCCGGTGCATAGCGATTCGAAGTCGTCGGTCACCGAGATGCCGAGGTTGCCGATTCCGGCCAATTCACCGGCATCTTGGCCCAGTGTGGGATTTCCCGATGCCTCGAGAGCTCCTGTCACGGTTGTGGCCGGGTCTTGGTGACTGAGCGCAATCACCCGTCGGCCCATGCGCCCGGCCGCCCCGCAAACGATGACGTTCGTGGCGGCCATTAGCTGAGCAACCCGCTCGATTGCATGACGGTCGCGAGCTCGGCGCGTGTCGCGTCGGTGATCGGCGTCAACGGCATACGCACGTCCTCGGCACACTTGTCCAGCATTGCGAGCGCGACCTTGATCGGAATTGGATTGGTCTCGCGAAACAGTACATCCATCAAGGGGAGGGCCTCGTAGTGGATCTTGCGTGCGGTGGCGAAGTCACCGGCCGCGGCCGCGCGAACCAACCCTGCGAAGCGAGCGGGGATTAGGTTTGTGATCACCGAGATCACGCCCCGCGCGCCCACCGACATCATCGGCAGCGTCATCGAGTCATCGCCCGAGAGCACGTCGAAGTCGCGAGGGCAGGCTGCGATGATGCGCGACGCCTGATCGATATCGCCGGCCGCTTCCTTGACCCCGACGATGTTGGGGTGCTCGGCCATCTCGGCGATGGTTTCGGGCAGCATGTTCACGCCCGTTCGCCCCGGTATGTTGTAAACGATTAGCGGCAGCCCGGCCTCTTCGGCGATGTGCGTATAGTGCAGCACGTGACCGGCCTGAGTCGGCTTGTTGTAGTAGGGGCTGATCAGCAGCGCCGCATCGGCACCGGCCTTTTGGGCGAATTTCGTAAGCCGGACCGCTTCGGCCGTGTTGTTCGACCCGGTGCCGGCGATGACCTTGGCTTTACCGGCAGCCTCTTCGACGGTGATCGCGATAACGCGTTCATGCTCGTCGTGATCCATGGTTGCCGATTCGCCCGTGCTACCGCAGGGAACGATGCCGTTGATGCCGGCCTCGAGCTGCTCACGAATGATCGCGCGCAGTGCCGGCTCGTCAATCGCACCGTCGCGGAAAGGCGTGATGATCGCCGTGTAAGTACCTTCGAACATTGTGCCCTTCTTTTAGCCGTTGCGGGACGCGTGAAAAAGCGGTCGGAACCGCCGCTATGCACTGGTCGGCCAGCTACGAAATCCGACCGGTCTTCTTATCGACCTCGACCGTCGCCGTAAATACTTCCTCGGCCGGCCCTGTCATGAAGACGCTCTCGTCTTCGCGGTACTCGATCTCCAGGTCGCCGCCCAATAGCGAGACCGTCGCCTTGCGAGCAGACCGGTCGGTGAGTACGGCGGCGACGAGTACCGCGCAGGCGCCGGTGCCGCAGGCCAGGGTTTCGCCTGAGCCGCGTTCCCAAACGCGCATCGTCAGATGTTCTCGCGAGTCGACGCGGACAAATTCGGTGTTTACGCGCTTGGGGAAGAACGCGTGGTTTTCAAACTCCGGCCCGATGAGCGCGAGCTTCAGTCCATCGGGATCTTCGTCGAAGGTCACGCAATGCGGGTTGCCCATCGAGAGGCAAGTCACCGACCACGAACGCCCGTCGACGAGAAGCGGCTCGTTGATGACGCGACCGACGGCGTCGACGGGGATGTCGGCGCCTTCGAGGATGGGCGCTCCCATATTCACCGTAGCGCCGGTGACGATACCGGAGGTCTTGTGAAGTTCGAGCGTCTTGATGCCTGCATCGGTGTCGATGCGTAGCGCGCTACTCGGCGTCAAGCCGCGGTCGGCGACGTACTTCGCAAACGCGCGAATACCGTTGCCGCACATAGCGCCGCGGCTGCCGTCGGCGTTGTACATCTCCATGCGGAAGTCGGCTGTGTCCGATGGGCATACAAGAATTAGTCCGTCGCTGCCCACGCCCCGATGGCGGTCCGATAGAATGCGCGCGAGAGTCGGCGCGTCGTCGAGCATCTGCTCGAGGCAATTGACGAAAAGATAGTCGTTGGCGCAACCGTGGAGTTTTGTAAACGTGACTTCCATGACCGTGTGACCCTACGGCAAGCGACTATAGTGCGGTCTGAAGGGGAACGAAAGTTTACGACCGTGCGAGTGTTAGGAAGCGAGCGTTGCGTCAGCCGTTTTCGTATCGGTGATGCACTCGATTGTTGTGCCCAGAGAGCTGAAAAAGCCGCGCAACGGACGGCCGGGCCCGAGTTCGATGACTCGGTCCGAGCGACCGAGTATGCCGCGCATGTTGTCGAGCCATTTGACCGGTGCGTCGATCTGCCGGGCCAACGATTCTGCGATTTCGGCCGGCATGGTCGTATGGAATGCACCGGTGTAGTTCGACGCTACGTTGCCGGCCTGCTCACCGTTCCATCCGGTCGAGGCTCGGACGAGGGTTGGACGGAAGTTCTCTGCCGCGGCCGCCATCAGGCGTGAATGAAACGGTGCCGAGACGCGCAGCGGTAAGCATTTTGCGCGTTCGATCGCTTCCTTCACGCGCTTTCTTGCGGTGGCGAGATCCGCATCGGTACCGCTCAGGACCACTTGGTCAGCCGAGTTGATATTGGCTACATCGACGCTGAGGCCGTCGAGGCAGGCGGCTACCTTCGCAACGTCGAGCTGCGGTTTTATGACGGCGAGCATCCCGCCGGCGCCGACCGCAACGGAGTCCTGCATCGCGCGGCCGCGCGCGCGAACCAACGCTGCAGCTTCGCCGACCGGCAAGACTCCGGTGGCTACCAACGCCGTGTACTCTCCAAGACTGTGACCGCCGTAGACGACCGGTTCGATGCCGTACTCGGCCCGCAGCGACACAAGCATAGCGATTTCGGCTGTGAGGATCGCGGGCTGGGCAAACTCGGTGAGCCCCAGACGTTCTTTGTCTTCAAAACAAAGTGTACGCATGTCGAGACCGGTTGCATCCGATGCCTCCTCGAACGTTTCGCGCGCGACGCCGAAGGCTTCATGGAAATCCTTGGCCATGCCCGCTTTCTGCGCGCCTTGGCCGGGGAAGACTATCGCTACGCGGGCAATTTGCTGGGCGTCTCGTGTCACGAGCTATTGCCTAACGGCTTCAAGGGCCCGAGCGGCTTCGGCTTCACGCTCAGTGCGCGCGTGCTCGACGATTTCGGCGCTGACTACAATCGGCGTGCCCGGCGAGATCGATCCGGTTTGCCCGTCCTCGGTGAATGCGCGTACACGGTAGAAGCGGCGTCCTTCGATCGGATCGAGGTCTCGCCACTTGAAGGTGTTCTGTGGGCGGACACGGTTGCGATCGTCGACCGCCACTTCTGCCAGTACCTCGAACTCACCGTCGTTGTTGCTCCGCTCGATGACAAAACCTGCGAGATCGTAGAGGTCGCGACCGTCAACCGAATGCTGGGGCCGGATCCATCGCAGTCGTACCTCATCGTTCTCGATCAGCGCTGAGAACGCTGTCGGGCGCTCGGGCATGGTGGCTTCTGGAGGTCGCGGCGCCGTGCGAATTCCGCACGAGGCGCCTGCCGTCAGAAGCATCGCCAGGACCGTGCACACCGCTGACGATCGGTGCATCATTTTGAGAGCTTGCGCAGGCGTCGGCGGAGGTTGCTGCCGGCCGTTGCACCAACGACTTTGCGTCGGTCCACCGACTGGCGCGGTGTCATCAAGCGTTCGATGTCGTCGCCGAAATTCCTATTGAACTTGCGCAGGTCCTTGGCGCTGAGGTCCGTCGGGGTGATGTTGTTCTCCATGCAGTGCAGAACGATGTTGCCGGCGACCTCGTGTGCTTTTCGAAAAGGCTCTCCGGCGCTTACCAGATACTCGGCCAGATCCGTCGCGAGCAGGAAACCGTCGCTCGCCGCTTCGGCCATCGCCTTCTCGTTGAACCGCAACGACGTCACCATCGCGGCCAGGGCCGTGAGCGAACCGGTAGCGGTGTCGATGCTGTCGAACAGCGGCTCCTTGTCTTCCTGTAGGTCGCTGTTGTACGCGAGTGGCAAGCCCTTGATGGCAGTGAGCACGGCGATCAGATTGCCGTAGACGCGCCCGGACTTCCCGCGTACGAGCTCGGCTATGTCGGGATTTTTCTTCTGCGGCATCATCGAGCTGCCGGTCGAATACGCGTCGTGCAGCGTAACGAAGCCGAACTCGGCCGTAGCCCACATCGTGATCTCACCGGCCAAGCGGCTCAGATGCGCGAACAGAATGGCCGTGTCGGAGAGAAACTCTAGGATGAAATCGCGGTCGGAAACGGCATCCATGCTGTTTTCTGCGACGCGGGAGAATCCGAGTTCCTTGGCGACGAATCGTCGGTCGATCGGCAGCGTAGTGCCGGCGATTGCGCCCGCACCGAGTGGCAAGATGTCTACACGCTCGAGACACGATGCGAGGCGCTCACGATCGCGAGCGAGCATATCGTGGTAGGCGAGCAGGTGATGGCCGAGCAATATGGGCTGCGCGCGCTGCAGATGGGTATAGCCGGGCATGATGGCCGTTTCGTACTTCTTGCAGACAGCGATGAGCGCCTTTTGCAGTGAGCCGACGCAGCCGTCGATGGCCGCGATGGCATCTTTTAGAAACAGCCGGACGTCGGTGATGACCTGATCGTTTCGGGATCGCGCCGCGTGCAGCTTCGCGCCCACCGCCCCGATGCGCTCGACGAGGCGGCGCTCGATGGCCATGTGGATGTCTTCATCCGAGATCTCGGGTTGAAACTTGCCCGAGTCCAATTCTTTTTCGACCGCGCGCAGGCCTTTGACGATCTTGTTTCGATCCGCGGCCGTGATGATGCCCGTGTGGGCGAGCATCTTGGCGTGCGCGATGCTCACGCGAACGTCGTACGGGTACAGCCGAATATCAAACCCGATAGACGCCGTGAACGCCTGCGCTCCGCTCGCGGTGGGTATCTTGAAACGCCCGCCCCACGATGTGTTCGTTTTGCCGACCTTCTTCACCTTACTCACGCGGCTAGCCGTTCTTCTTCGCAACGAGGTTGCGGATCTTGAGCCTGAGCGAATTGAGTCTGATGAATCCCGTCGCGTCGGCCTGCGAGTAGACTTCATCTTCCTCGAACGTCGCCAGGTCGGCGAGGTACAGCGACTGATCCGACTTACGTCCGGCGACACTCGCGCGTCCTTTGTAGAGCTTCATACGAACCGTCCCGTTGACAACCTTCTGTGATTCGTCGACCGCCGCCTGGAGCATCTCACGCTCGGGTGCGAACCAGTAGCCGTAGTAGACCATCTCGGAGTAGCGCGGAATCAGGCTGTCGCGTAGGTGCATGACCTCGCGATCCATACAGAGACTTTCCAGCGCCCGGTGCGCGACCACCAGCACGGTTCCGCCGGGAGTCTCGTAGACGCCGCGCGATTTCATGCCGACGTACCGGTTTTCGACGATGTCTTCGCGACCGACGCCATTGCGGCCGGCGATCTGATTGAGCGCTTCGAGCAGATCGAACGCAGACATTCGTTGGCCGTTCAGCGCGACGGGATCGCCCACTTCGTAGTCGATCTCGACGTATTCGGCGGTGTCGGGCGCATCTTCAGGAGCAACAGTGCGACCGAACATGTCTTTTTGAGGCTCAACCCAGGGGTCTTCTAGATCGTAGCCTTCGTAGCTCGTGTGCAGCACGTTTGCGTCCATGCTGTAGCCACGCTCCGGTGTGCCCGGCACCTCGATGCCGTGTTTCTCGGCAAACGCATACAGTTTCTTGCGCGAGTTGAGATTCCAAGTACGCCAAGGAGCGATGATGGCGAGATCCGGATCGAGACCGCTAAAAGCGAGTTCGAATCTGACCTGGTCGTTGCCCTTGCCCGTGGCTCCGTGCGCCACGGCATCGCTGCCCGTCTTGTGAGCGACGTCGACCTGTCGTTTTGCGATTGCCGGGCGCGCGATCGAGGTACCGAGTAGGTAGGTGCCCTCGTAGATCGCGGCGGCTCGCAGCATCGGGAATACGAAATCGGCGACGAATTCCTCACGCAGGTCTTCGATGAATACTTCGCAAGCGCCGGTCTTGCGTGCACGTTCATCGACGGGGTCGAGCTCTGCGCCCTGACCGACGTCGGCAGCATATGCCACGACCTCGCAGTCGTACTCTTCAATCAACCATTTGAGGATGACCGATGTGTCGAGTCCGCCGCTGTAGGCCAGTACGATCTTTTTCGGTTTGTTGCTCAGCTCTGAGCCTCCCTGGCGCCGAGCAACCAAGCTACGAGTGCCTTTTGAAGATGCAGGCGGTTCTCCGCCTGTTGCAGTACCACTGACTGCGGGCCGTCGAGTACTTCGGCCGAAATTTCTTCGCCGCGATGCGCAGGCAAGCAATGCATTACTATTGCGTCCTTCGCGGCATTCGCCAGGATGTCGCCGTTCACCTGGTAGTGGGCGAAAGCGCGCTTTCGCTCCTCGGCTTCTTCTTCCTGTCCCATGCTCGCCCACACGTCGGTGTAGAGAACGTCGACTCCCTTCGTGCCGGCGGTGATGTCGTGGGTGACGGTAATCGTGCTCGAGCTCAAGGACTTGGCTAAATCGACAACATTGTCGTCGGGCTCATAGCCGACGGGGCAGACCAGCGTGAAGTCGAAGCCGACGCGTGCGGCGGCCATCATCCACGAATGCACCATGTTGTTGCCGTCGCCGACGAAGGCGACGTGCAAACCCTTGATTGCGTCGAGGCCGCCGCGCAGCTCTCTGAGCGTAAAGAGATCGGCCAACACCTGACAGGGATGGTAGAGATCGCTCAGTCCATTGATCACGGGCACTTTCGCACTCTCGGCCAGATCGACGATCGATTTGTGGGAGAACGTGCGCGCGATGACCACGTCGACCCAAAGCGAAAGGTTCTTGCCGATGTCCGGCACGGACTCGCGTTCGCCGAGTTTGATGTCTTCCGGGCCCAGGTAGATCGCGGAGCCGCCGAGCTGGTTCATGCCGGTTTCGAACGTCACGCGCGTGCGCAGACTCGGCTTCTCGAAGATCATCGCCATGGTGCGCCCGCGCAGCCAGCGGTGCTCTTCGCGCCGCTCGACAGCACCTTTGAGGCGCTCGGATACGCGCAGCAGCAAGCCGATCTCCTCGGAAGTCAGGTCGGCGATGGTGACTAGATCTTTCTTCATGTTAGTCGGCACCTCAGGGGGTCGATCATTCTACCGTTTCTTCCAACGCCTTTGCGAGGACCGCGATGCCTTCGTCGATCTCGTCGCTGGTGATGGTAAGCGGTGGTAGAAAACGGACGACGTTGCCTGCCGTGGCATTCAATACAACGCCGCTCCGGAGCGCGGCGTCGACCACCGGTCGCGCCGGGCGGGTCAGTTCCATGCCGATCATAAGCCCTCGGCCGCGCACCTCCGCGATATCGTCGCGTGCCGAGGCCAACTCGCGCAGTCGAGCGGCGAGATGGGCGCCGGTGCGGCGAACATTGGCGAGAATGTCTTCGGAATCGAAAGCAGCGAGCACGGCAAGTGCAGCCGCGCAGGCGACCGGGTTCGCACCGAAAGTCGACCCATGGGTACCGGGCACGAAGCCGGCGGCGGCGCTCTCGGTCGCGAGAACCGCACCTATGGGCAGTCCGCCCGCCAGCGCCTTCGCAGAAGTGAGTATGTCGGGTGTTACGCCCAAGCCCTCGTAAGCGAAGAGCGTGCCCGTGCGCCCGATGCCGGTTTGGACCTCGTCCATGACGAGCAGTGCGCCGGCCTGGTCGCAGGCCTTGCGTACGGCCGCCAAATAGCCGTCTGGATACACGCGAATGCCGCCTTCGCCGATGATGGGCTCCACCATGACGGCGGCTGTCTCGTCATCGATCTCGCGGATCATGGCATCGACGTCGCCGAACGCGACGTGTACGAATCCGCCCGGCATCGGCCCGAAGCCTTCGCGAAGCGAGGGTTGGCCTGTTGCTGCTAACGCGCCGAGCGTGCGGCCGTGGAAAGATCCTTCGACCGCAATGATCTTGTGTCGATCGGGAACCGCGCGCCGGGCCATCTTGATGGCCGCCTCGTTGGCTTCGGTCCCGCTGTTACAAAAGAAAACGCGGTCAGCGAAGCTCAGCGCGACCAATCGGTCGGCCAACTCGGCCCCCGGCTGGTGGTAGTACAGGTTCGACGTGTGCATGAGCGTCGATGCCTGCCGCGTGATCGCGTCGACGAGGCCCTTGTGTCCGTAGCCGAGACAGCTCACGGCCAATCCGCTGAACAAATCGAGGTAGGATTTGCCTTCCTCGTCGAATAGACGCGTGCCCTCGCCGCGTACGAACGCAACCGGGAAGCGGGCGTAATTGCCGGTCGTGCAACGATCCGTTGCTTCGATGATGGACGATTTGGTGGTCACTTATTCGGTCTCTGTATCGGTCTTTCGCTCGGCCGCGTCTTGGTCACTGTCGTCGAGGTCACGCGTGACTTCGGTGCCGACGCCCGTCTTGGTGAAGATCTCGAGCAACACGGCATGACTCACGCGGCCGTCGATGATGTGTACCTGTCCGACACCGCCTTCGAGTGCATCGCAGGCGCACTCGACCTTCGGCACCATGCCGCCCTCGATCTCGCGGCGTTCTACCTGTTGACGGCAGTCCTCAATGGTAAGCAACGACTGCAGGTCGCCGTCTTTGTCCAGGATGCCGGGGACGTCGGTGAGAAGGATGAGCTTATCTGCGCCGAGCGCCTGCGCGATCTGCGACGCAACCATATCTGCGTTGATGTTGAAGCTGTGGCCGGTCGTGTCGTCGCCGATCGGTGCAATTACGGGGACAAAGCCGCCTTCGCGTAATCGTTCGATGACAGTGGAGTCCACCTTGTCGACGTTCCCCACGTGGCCGACGTCGACACCGTCGATCAGCAGTTTCGACGCCGTGATCAGGTTTCCGTCTTTGCCCGAGATGCCGACTGCGTTGCCGCCGTGGCGCTCGATGTTGGCGACGATGCTTTTGTTGATCTGTCCGCCGAGCACCATCTCGACGATTTCCATCGTTTCGTCATCGGTGACGCGCATTCCGCGTTCGAACCGCGTTTCGATGCCGACGCGTTCCAATGCCTTGCCGATCTGTGGGCCGCCTCCGTGCACGATCACGGGATGGAGGCCGAGCGAGTTCAGTAGCACGATGTCCTGCGCGAAGCCGAGCTTCAGGTCTTCGTCGAGCATCGCGCTCCCGCCGTATTTGACGACGACCGTGCGGCCCGCGAAGCGTTGCATGAACGGCAGCGCTTCCAGCAGCACTTCGGCTTTTGCGATGAGGTCGTCCATTAGAGGATGTATCGTGAGAGATCCTCATCTTCGAGGATCGCCCCGAGAGTCTCGTGTACATGGGCGGCGTCGATCTTGTGCGAGGTACCGGATTGCTCCGGCGCGTAGAACGAGATCTCCTCGAGCAAGCGTTCCATGATCGTGTGCAATCGCCGCGCACCGATATTCTCGGTGCGTGTGTTCACATCGTTGGCGATCGACGCGATCTCATCTATTGCCGATTTGTCGAACGTGATCTCAACGGTCTCGGTTCCAAGCAGCGCGGTATATTGGCGCGTAAGCGAGTTCTGCGGTTCGGTGAGGATCCGTACGAAGTCTTCCTTGGTCAGCGCATCCAGCTCGACGCGGATGGGGAATCTCCCTTGGAACTCAGGGATCAAGTCCGACGGCTTCGACCCGCTGAATGCGCCCGACGCGATGAACAGGATGTGGTCGGTGCGCACCATACCCTGACGTGTTTTGACGGTAGACCCTTCAACGATCGGCAGCAGGTCCCGTTGCACGCCTTCGCGCGAAACATCGGGGCCGGACGAAGCCCCTTCTCTGCCGCAGATCTTGTCGATCTCGTCGAGAAATACGATGCCGTTCTGTTCGACCCGCTCGACGGCTTCGGCCTGTACCTTGCTCATATCGATCAGGTTCTGGGCTTCCTGCTCGGCGAGTCGCTTGATCGCGTCCTTTACGGTCGTCTTTTGCGATCGCGCGCTCGGACCCGACCCGCCGAACATGTTGCTGATCGTGTCGCGTAGGTCGATGCCCGTCTCTTCGAGATTCTGCGGTGAGATCACCTCGAACATCGTGGCGCCGGGCTGTGGGCCCGCCGGCTCGATTTCAACCTCGCGTTCGTCGAGTTCGCCGGCGCGCAAGAGCTTTCGCAGCTTGTCGCGGGTGTCGTTGTTCTCGGGCAACGTTTCGGGGCCGCCGGCCTCGGCGCGGTCCCGATCGGTGCCTGGCAGCAACAAGTCGAGTACGCGTTCTTCGGCCTGCTCAAGCGCTTTCACCTGAACTTTCTCGGTCTCTTCGTCGCGCACCATGTTTACGGCCAATTCGGTCAGGTCGCGAATGATGGACTCGACGTCGCGGCCCACGTAGCCGACTTCGGTAAATCGCGAAGCCTCGACCTTGACGAACGGTGCTTGCGCGAGTTTGGCAAGACGGCGCGATATCTCGGTCTTCCCCACCCCGGTAGGGCCGATCATGATGATGTTCTTCGGAGCGATCTCGTCGCGCAGTTCGGGCGCGACCTGGAGCCGGCGCCAACGGTTGCGCAGCGCGATCGCAACGGCCCGCTTGGCGGCCGCTTGGCCGACGATATAGCGATCGAGTTCCGATACGATCTCGCGCGGGGTCATGGGATGCAGGTTCACTAAAGTTCCTCGAGTACGAACTGGTCGTTGGTGTAGACGCAGATCCCCGCTGCAATCTTCATCGCTTCTCTAGCAACCTCGCCGGCCGAGAGGTCACCGTGGCTGATCAACGCACGCGCTGCAGCCAGCGCGTAGTTCCCACCGGATCCGATCGCGATGATGCCGTCGTCCGGCTCGATCACGTCGCCCGACCCCGACAGCAGCAAGCAGGCCTTGGCATCGGCGACGATCATCATCGCTTCGAGTCGGCGCAGCACGCGGTCGCTGCGCCAGTCTTTGGCCAGCTCTACGGCCGCACGCGTCAGGTTGCCGCTGTATTTGTCGAGCTTGCCCTCGAATTTTTCGAAAAGGGTGAACGCATCGGCGGTCGCTCCAGCGAAGCCGCCGAGTACGTTTCCGCCGTGGAGGCGGCGTACCTTGCGTGCGCTGTGTTTGAGCACGGTCTGTCCGGTGCTGACCTGGCCGTCGCCGCACATGGCGACGCGATCGTCCTTACAAACCGCAATTATTGTAGTGGCGTGGAACACCGAGCTGTTCTTGCCCATTCGCCCCGGTATTTCCAGCATCAGAGCGCTCCGGGCGTCTGCCGGGCGTGGGCACTTTAGCAGCCTGTTCGAAAACCCGCCCCCGCCCCACGGCGGGGTTCTTTAGGCGCGAGGATGTGCCTTGTCGTAGACGGAACTCAGGCGTCGCAGATCGAGATGCGTGTAGCGTTGCGTCGTTGAGATCGAGGCATGGCCGAGCATCTCTTGGATTGCCCGCAGGTCGGCGCCGTTTTCGAGCAGGTGTGTAGCGAAAGAATGGCGAATCGCGTGCGGGCTCGCGTTCGTTTGGAGAGCCGCGTGACGGATACAAGCCTCGAGAACGCGGCCGACGCTGCGCACATCGAGCCGTTTGCCCGATCGGTTGAGGAAGATTGCGTCCTCGTCGGCGACGGGCCCCTTCCAGGCGTCGCGATAGGTGGCGAGGGCATCTATTGCGTCGCGACCCACCGGAATGACGCGCTGCTTGCCGCCTTTACCGTGTTCGATGCGGACGGCGCCGAGATTCTGATCCACGTTCTTCCAGTCCAGCGCCACCAACTCCGACGCTCGGATGCCCGTGGAGTAGAGCAATTCGAGGAGCGCGCGGTTGCGCATCCAGAGTTTTTTCGAAACCGTCGTTAGGGTGCGTGCGCGCTCGGCCGTGCTCCTGAGCAAGGTCTCAATGTCTTCCTGGCCCAGTTGCGTCGGCAACGCGCGGGCGACTTTTGGGGAGTCGACGATTTCAGCGGGATTGGGGCGGTCTCCGTCTCGGGTCGCCCAGGCGAAGAAGGTTTTGAGCGACGCGAGCTTGCGCGATGCGGTCGAGCGACTGCAGGAGTCGAGGCGATGGGCGATGAAGCCGCGCAGTGCGTAGGGGCTGAAAAGCTCGCGTGCGAAGCTGCCCGTGCCCGACCGCTCGATCAGGAACTCGTAGAACTGGCGCAGATCGCCCAAATAGGCTGTGCGGGTGCGCTCAGCGAGACCAGCTTCCGCCGAAAGGTAGGTGGCGAAGCGGCGCGCCAGCCGGAGCGGCTCTTCGCCATCCGTCAACTCATGCTCGGCCATCAGCGCTTCGATCTGCGCGAGCGCTCGGGTGGCAGGGGACTCGGCCTTTGTCTTCTTCTGACTCACGAACCCCTATGATATCAATAGGCCGACCCGCGGCCGACAGCTGCAGCGAAAAATCGATGAATATCCGTACCGAACGCATAGAATTCCCGAGCCGGAGCGGCAGCCTCCTGATCGGAGAGCTGCATCGCGACGATACCGCGGGCCGTCCGGTCTTGCTGCTGTGCCATGGTATGGAGTCCACACGTTCCGGGACGAAGCAACAGGCGATTGTCGAGCGCTTTGTTCCGCAGGGTTTTAGCGTGCTGCGCTTCGATTTCGGCTACGTGGGCGAATCCGAAGGCAACTTCGAAGATCTTACTATGAGCGGCGAGGTCGCCGACACGTTGGGCGCCCTCGATTTCCTGCGCGACTTTGAGACGGGCCCCGTGGTCGTCGTAGGTTCGAGCTTCGGCGGAGCGGTCGCGCTTCTGACGGCAGCCCAAGACCCGAGCCGGATCCATGCGGTCGCAACCATGGCTGCAGTCGGCGATACCGCGCTGTTCACTGACCGCCTGAGTGAGGCCGACATCGCCGAGTGGCGGCGCACGGACCGGCGCGAGTGGGGCGATTCGAGTTTCCTCAAGGCGAGTTTTTTGCGCGATGTGGAGCAACTCGACATTTCCGATGTCCTTAGCAGCCTGACGCAGCCATTGTTGCTCATGCATGGAGAGGCCGATGAGGTGGTACCGCCGAGCCACGCAACCTTGATTGAGTCGGCTGCTGCCGGCGATGTTACCGTCGTTATGTTTCCTGGGGTGGGCCATCGCTTTGATGAACCGGGGGCGCTCGAGTCGCTGCTCGACACGCTCGACGATTGGCTCGGGAGGGTGGTATGCCGTGCCTGATGTGACCGTCATCTGCCACGCGTGCCGCCGCAGTGCCGAGTACGAGTCGGTCGTTGGGCGCGGCGACGAATGCGATGGCTGTGGTGCCGATCTGCGAGTGTGCCTGAACTGCGCTTTCTACGACGCATCGGCATACAACGAGTGCGGCGAGCCGTCGGCGGAGCGTGTGCTCGAGAAAGACAAGGGCAACTTTTGCGATTTCTTTCGTGCGGCTGACGGCCGAGCGCACGGTGCCGCTAGTGCCGGCGGTAACAATTCAGTAAACAGCGAGCTGGACGAGCTCTTCGGGAAAAAATGAAACGACTATTCGTTGCTGTGGCGGTCGCATTGGTCGCGCTCGGTTGTACGGGAGATCCGAACAGCGCGCGGGGGGTCGGCGGCGCCTTTGTAGACGCGCACTATGTTCGCATCGATCTCGAAGCGTCGAAGGAACTCTGTACCGGGGTGGCGCGCGATAAAGTCCTGCGTGAGATCGAGCTTACCAGCGATATTGCTATCGAAGGCGACACGCAACGTCCGCGTATTTACTACGATCTGACCGAAGAGCGCGGAACCGATGAGGCTGTACAGCTTGTCTACGAGTTGACGATTCACGCGCCCGGTTTGGATCCCTACGAAAAGCTCACCGTGGTCACCGTTCGGCAATATGACGGCGCATGGCTGGTGAGCAACTACGTCGAGATGGATCCGCGCTGAGTCTGATCGACGCGACGCCGGCTATTTGCCGGTGAATGCAGGAGGGCGCTTTTCCATCACGGATCGAATTCCCTCTTTCGCGTCGTCGGTTTTGAAGGTCATCGCTTGGGCATCGGCTTCCGCGCCGAGCGCATCTTCGATCGTCCGTTCCATGGTTCCGCGCAGCGTCTCTTTCAGTGCGCGTACCGACACTGGGCCGTTGCCTGCGATCTGCTCGGCCATTTCCGCTACGCGCTCATCGAAGTCGGCACCCCCGACCCGGTTGATCAGTCCGAGCTCCAATGCTTCGGCGGCGTCAATGAGCCGTCCGGTGTAGAGAAGGTCTGCGGCGCGTGTCGGGCCGATGATTCGGGGCAGATTCCAGGAAGCGGCCATGCCGGGGTGAATGCCGATTCTGACGAAGGTCATGCCGACCTTGGCGCGTTCGTGCATCACCCTCAAGTCGCAGCCGAGCGCGAAGCAGAGTCCGGCGCCAATCGCGTGGCCGTTGATCGCTGCGATCGACGGCATACGGAGGTTTCGAATGGAGAGGAACGAGCCGTAGAAGACGCGCCCGCCGCCGAGATCGGCGCCTTCGTCGGAAATACCGGCCTCTTTGGCGAGCGTCTTCAGGTCGCCGCCGGAGCTAAACGCCTTGCCCCTGCCCGTCACGATGACGGCCCGGATGTCGTCGGTGATGCTTAGCAGGTTGAGTTTCTCGACGGCGCTTTCGATCTCGCGGCCCATGTCGAGCGACATCGCGTTTAACGCATCGGGTCGGTTCAACGTGAGTGTCGCGATCGGGCCGTCGATAGAAATGTCGATATGCTCGAAATTCATAGTTGCTACCTTTCGGGGCCGTGCATAGAATCGCGTTTCCGTAGCCCGGTAGGCACCCCCAGTCAATGTAATCGCGCCGCCGCCGTTGCGCGTAGAGGGCCTTGTTCATGCGTAAGCTGATTCTGTTCATAGCCGTTGCTATTGCCGTAGCGATCGGATTCTCGCTCTCGACCTTGCGCGCGACGGTCAGCCGCGGAGCAGAAGCGATGGCCGAAGCCGTTGCTGACGGAATGTCAGGCGAGGTCAGCGTCGGCGACGTTTCGCTTACGCTGTTCCCGTACCCCATCGCCGAGATCAACGAGGTCAGCGTTGTGAGCGCCGGCCACCGCGGCGAAAAGGGCGAACCGATTCTCTACATCCCGCGTGTGCGGGTCCATCCGAAGTTTTTCCCTCTATTGGTTGGCAGCGTGGTCGTCGATTCCGTCGAAGCGGTTGACGCCGTCCTTCATGTGCGGCGCCCGCTCGGCAAATCAACATTTGAAACGTTCTTGCCCGACGACGCAGCCGCAGAGCTTACGGCGCTGCGTTTCCCAATCGCGTTTACGGATTCGAGCCTGCACTATTTCGACGGCGGTCGGCCGCAGCCCTTGAAAGTCGATGTGGTCGATCTCGATCTCGATGTCGTAGTCAGTGGTCGCCGCGACGAAAGTACGATCGACATCGTTGGCACGGGGCGACCGTTCGGCGACGCATCTTTGATGACGTTTTCGCTCGAAATCGAACCGGGTGCAGGCTCCGGCAGCGCATATCGCGTGGAGGGGCCCATCGAGATCTCTCGGGCCGAGGCCGATGCGATCCAGGCTCTGTTTCCGCTGTTCGAAGAACTACCGCTCGCGGGGCAGCTCGATGCCGAGCTGGCTGTCTCAGGTGTGGTCGGCGATGTAACGACTGAAGCTGCACCGGCCACTCCGCTCGAGATCGCGGCGCAGGGATCAATAGATTTTGAGATGTTCGGTAAGACCGACGAACTCTCGTTCGACGCTGTGTTCGTGGTCGACGATCGAAGCGTACAGGTCAAGAAGGGCGACCTTCAGTATGTCGGTCTTGCGGCGCGCGCCGGCGGCTGGATGACAGGCATCGGGCGTAAGCTCAGCGGCCGTTTGCACATAGATGAGCTGGACATTGGCGAGGCGATGGGTACTTACGGCATCGATTCGATGTGGCACCCAGAGCTTGTTGTCTCGGGGTCGATCAAACTGAGCGGGCACGAACTAGAGCCGTTGCTCAACTACGAAGCGTCTGCGGAAAGTACGCGATTCGCTCCGTATCCCGGCTACGAAGTCGCGTCCGACGCGATGACGTTCCGCGGCTCCTTGCTCGCGTCGAATGCGGTGTTCTCTATCTCCACGAGCACCGACGAACTGCGCATCGGGTCCCTCGAGCTGGTCGATCCTGCGATCGGGAGCCGCTGGTTTCGTGACAAGCTCACCATAACTGCGTTGGATCTGGCTGTCTGGGATGGAAAGTCGAACTCCGCGATCACGTATGAGCCCAAGGAAAACGAAGGCATCACAATAGGCGGAATGGTCGATGGGGCGGAGGCGAACGTCTTCGTTGAAGATTTGTTTCCCGAGCTTGGGCTCGAGATTACAGGCGGGATGGACGGTATCGCGCAGGGCGGTTTCGACGCGCAGCGACCATGGTCGCTTGGGCGCGTCGGGTTCTATGACGGCGAGGTCGGTTCGGTGGGTATCGTCCATGCGATCCTTACGACGGTCGCGCGCGATGCGGGGGTGGGCGCGCTTATCGATGCGGATCTTGTGGCGGCATATCCGCGTACGCTTGCGCCCGAGATGCCCGGCTACGAGCGTATAGAGATGGACTATCAGACGCGCGACGACGGATTGGCTCTCCGTTCGATCGACATCGTCCTGGCGCACGCAGAAATCAAAGCGGAAGGGCTCATCGAATCGGATCACACGTTCGCGGGATGGGGTGTCGCTGCTCTCAGTTTACAGCTTACCGATGAACTCGTACGACGCGTTCCTCGATTGATGGGGCTTTGCGGATCTGATGGGCGATTTCGTATACCCGTGAAGCTCCGAGGGGGGCCGTCTGCGACCGAGATCACGGTGGATGAGAGGTTCGTCGAGGCGGTTCGAAATGCCGACCGCGGCGAGAACGTATCGACGTTCGTCGCGACCGAATCTCGGTCAGAACTCGTGCTCGACATGCCGACGCTGCGTGAGCAGTTTAACCGCTGGTGAGCGGACTTCTCATTGGGCTCGCGCTCGCCGTGGCGCTCGGCGTGACCGGCCGGCGTTGGTGGCGCAGAAGACGGCTGCGCGGCAAGTTGCTAGCGCTGCCGGCGATGCAGCCCGACACCGCCATGCCCGTGGCGGACTTCGATGAAATTGAACGAGAGGTGGTGCGACGGCGCTGTCCGTGCGGCGGGCGATTCGACAACAAAGGGGAATCGTCGAAAGCGCACGGCGACAAGCGCCTGCGTGTTGTCAGACTGGAGTGCCGTTTCTGCGAGGAACGAAGCCGCATCTACTTCGATGTCAGTGGGATGTTCCACTGATGAGCGGCGTGGACGGCTTGCCCGCCCATTTCGAGGTCGATGATCGGCTCGGTCTCTGTGCGCTCTTCGTATCGGCGCCGCGGCGTCATCTCGCGTACATCAAAGTCCTCTTGGAATCGTACGAAGGCGTCGGTGTGGCGCGTACCGAGCGTCGCTTTCACACCGACGACCGCGCCCTGCTGGTATTGCTGCTGGTGCCCGATTTTCTAGACGTCGCCGCACGACTCGTGGCGCTCTTCGAAGATGAGGTGGGGCTGCGCGTCGAGGACGTCGGTGAAAAGCTGCGCGAGAAATTGCGCAGCGACCTCGCTTAGTCTTCCTTGGACTCTTGGTCCTTACTTCTCGTGCTCGGCACGGCGAAAACATAGGCGACACCGATGCTGACGCCGTACAGAATCATCAACGGTCCGGCCATGAGTACCTGCGAGACAACATCGGGCGGTGTTAGAACCGCTGCGAGAATGAACGTCACAAGGATCGCGTAGCGCGCCGAATTGATCAGCGTATGGTGCGTGACCAGACCGACGCGGGCGAGAAAAAACGTCGCAACAGGCAACTCGAACGTGATTCCGAATGCCAACAGCATTCGCGACGTGAACGACAGGTATTCTGAGATGCGAATCGTCGGCTCGATGCCGATCTTCTGGTACTCGGTGAGAAAGAACGGAAATCCGAAGTCGAAGACGATGGCGTAGCAGAACGCTGATCCGGCGATGAAGAAAAATGAGCCGACGATCACGAATCCCAGCCCGTAGCGTGCTTCCCGCTTACGAAGACCCGGCAGAATGAAGATCCAGATCTCGTAGAGGATGACCGGCAGCGCCAAGAACAGTGCCGCGATGAATGAAACCTTGAGCCGTGTAAAGAACGCTTCTGCGACGCCGGTACCGATGAGTCGGGCGCCTTCCGGGCTGTTGTTGGCGGCGTCGATTAGCGGCGCAGTAAGGAAATCGAAGAGCGTTTCAGCCTGTGGGTAGCAGATCGCGAACGCGATGATCAGCGCGATGAGTGCGCGTATCAACCGCGCCCGCAACTCTTGAAGATGACCGGTAAGCGGAAGCTCGAGGTCGGCCATCAGTCGGATTCGTCCGCTTCGTTGCGACGCGCGGGACCATCATCATCGTCGTCGTCGTCGTCGTCGTCGTCGTCGGATGCGGCCCGCTGGGCGCGCTTGGCGGCTTCGCGCGCAGCATCGACCTTGGTCTTCTTTGCGGCCTGTTTGGCCTCGTCCTCGAACATGACCCGAGCGTTGTCGAGTTCTTCGGTGATGTCTGAGGTCGCACGGCGGAACTCCGCCATGCCGCGCCCGAGGGTTCGGGCAAGTTCGGGCAGCTTTTTCGGCCCGATCACCAGCAGAGCGATGATCAGGATGACGATGAGTTCGGTGGGGCCGATGCCAAACATGGTCGTAACGATTCTACGCCGAATCGCAGGTGCGCTGCGATACGAAACGAGGTCACACGCTAGGGACACGACCGCGGGCTGTCAACCGCAAGCACTTGCTCATTCCCAGGCGCGAGGGGTATGAGTCGCCCATGCGCACGATCGCTCTGGTAACCGATCCTCGGTTTCGCAATCACGACCCCGGCCACGGGCACCCCGAGTGTCCGCAGCGCCTCGAGGTGCTCGAAGAACTATTCGAAACCGAGCGCTATCGCGGATTGCCGCGCGTTGGCGCGCGCGAGGCGGTTGAGGAAGAGGTCGGCCTCATTCATACCCCCGAACACCTGTCGACCGTCGCGGCCAGCGATGGCAAGCCCTATACCCGCTTTGACGGCGACACCGCCGCCTCTGCGGGGTCTTACCAGGCCGCCCGTCTCGCTGCAGGAGGAGCCGTGGCCCTGGCCGATGCCGTCTATGATCGAAGCGTGGACAGCGGTTTCGCCGCGCTGCGCCCGCCCGGTCACCATGCCGAGTACGATCGAGCGATGGGATTCTGCTTGTTCAACAACGTGGCGATCGTGGCCCGCCATCTCAGAGAGAACCGCGGTTTGGATCGTGTGCTGGTGCTCGACTGGGACGTTCACCACGGCAACGGCACGCAGCATTCCTTCTACGACGACGAGTCGATTATGTATGTTTCGTTGCATCAGTATCCTTTCTACCCGGGTACCGGCGGTCCCGAGGAGATCGGCGTCGGTTCGGCTTCCGGCATGACGGTGAATGTTCCTATGTCCGCCGGATCGGGCGATGCTGAGTACGTCGCCGCCTTTCGCGATCTCATTTTACCTGTCGCGCGACAGTTCGAACCTGAGTTCGTGCTCGTGTCCGCCGGCTTTGATGCGCACGTAGCGGATCCTCTCGCATCGATGCGACTGAGTTCCGATGCGTACACGCGCATGACCCACGCGTTGGTCGAGCTTGCGGACGAGCACGCCGACGGGCGTCTGATGATGGTGTTGGAGGGTGGCTATAGCCTCGACGCGCTCAAGGATTCCGTTGCGCATGTGCTCGACGCCCTCGCCGAACCGGAGCCTTTTACGGCCGAGGAAGGCGAACTCACTGCTTGGGGCGAAGCGTCTTCTCGCGCGCTAGCGGGCTACTGGAATATGTGACGCCCGATCGGGGGCGCGAGCGGCAAGTGGTCCTGCACGTTGACGGGATCTGCCGTTTCGTCGGTAACCAAGGTCTCGGTGCCCAACTCGGGGTCGTACTTCCACAGCGGTGTGAACGTTCGCGGTTCGCTGCCGCGGCGGAAACACTCGAGATAGGCATCGACGTTATCTTGGCGCGCCCTAAGCCCGGTTTGCGGATCTACGTGCACGCAGAGGATGCCGTTCGGCATTACAAAATCGGAGACCGAGGTACCGGCGGTTGCCTGCTTCATGAAGTCGAGCCAAACCGGCGCAGCAACTTTTCCACCCGTGCCTGACGCGCCTAGCGTTCGGTGGTCGTCGTAACCTACCCATACGCCGGCCAGTACATCGGGCGTGTAGCCCATGAACCACGCATCGTGTTGATCATTGGTGGTGCCGGTCTTGCCGGCCGTGGGGCGCTTGAGGCTCTTTACGTTGCGGCCGGTGCCGTTCTGAACGACGCCTTCTAGCATGCTGGTGATCAGGTAGGCGGTCTGTGCGGGCATGATCTCGGCGCGGTTGCCGTTGAACTCATCGAGCAAGTTGCCGGCCGCGTCCTCGATACGCGTGATGAACATCGGCTCGACCTTTCGACCGGCATTGGCGAATACCGAGTACGATGACGTGAGTTCGAGCAGTGTCACTTCTGACGTCCCCAGTCCGACCGAGAGATTGCGACCGATCTTACGGCTGAAACCGAAACGAGAAACGTAATCCGATACGGTGCCTACGCCGAGATCCTGTACGACACGCACGGTGACGACGTTGCGTGACTTCTCGAGTGCACGACGCAAGGTCGTCGGACCGAAGAACTTACGACTGTAGTTCTGCGGCCGCCAGATCTTGTCGTTGTCGACGAACTGGATCGGCGCGTCGAGCAGGACGCTTGCCGGCGTGTAGCCGTTGTCGAGCGCCGCGGCGTACACGAGCGGTTTGAAGGCGGATCCCGGCTGACGATACGCCTGGGTAGCCCGGTTGAATTGACTGCGTGCGAAATCGTAGCCGCCGACCATGGCTTTGACGTGGCCCGTTGGTGCGTCGATAGCCAGCAGCGCCGCTTCGACCTGGGGTGTCTGGGTGAGCGCCAACAACGTTTGGCCGTCTTTGTCGATTACCGGTGTCGTCTCGACGACGTCACCCAGAGTGAACTGGCGGTCCGCTCTGTCGACTTCCTCGTGCCACTTCAGAGTGTTGATGTCGACTTCAGAAGAGTGCGGGCCCAGCGTGACGGTGATGGTGTCGTCATCGATGTTCGTGACGAGCGCGTCGTAGGCGATCCCCTGCTCCATGTCGAGCAGATCGTCGCGGTCGGTCTGCGCCGCCAAGCGCTCTTTCATCTCTGCCGGGGTCAGGTGATCGATCGGGCCGAGGTAACCAAGCTCGAGATCCAGACTTTCTATTCCGCGGCGAACGGCGGCTTCGGCGTAGGTCTGCATCTTGAGGTTCATGCCGGTGTGGACACGGAAGCCTTTGTAGTAAGTGGCGCGTTCGCCGAATCGATCGACGAGATAGCGCCGGACGTATTCGGTGTAGCAGCTGCCCACCTTTGCGCGGCTTCGTGTCTTGGCCAGCACGTTGAGGCCCGAGCGGATTGCCCCGCGATAGGCGCCGGTGGTTACGAAGCCCTCTTCGAGCATACGCCGCAGCACGTAGTGCTGTCGGGTGAGTGCGCCTTCGGGATTGCGTGTGGGGGAGTAGCGGCTCGGGGCTTTCGGGAGACCGGCGAGCAATGCTGCTTCTGCGAGTTCGAGTTCGGCCGCCGTTTTTCCGAAATATGCGCGTGCGGCGGCGCCGACGCCGTAGTTGCCGTCGCCGAGATAGATCTGGTTTAGGTAGAGGTAGAGGATCTGGTCTTTGCTGAGCTCACGTTCGAGCTTCACCGACAGCATGATCTCGCGGAGCTTGCGTCGATAGCTCCTCTCGGGGGTGAGCAACAGTTGTTTGACCACCTGCTGCGTGATCGTGCTGCCACCCTGTACCACGGTGCCCGCTTGGACGTTGGCCATGAACGCGCGCACGATGCCGCGTATGTCGATCCCCGGGTGCTCGTAGAATTCCGAATCCTCCGCTGCAACGAACGCATCGCGAACGACGGGCGGAATCTTGTCGATGGGTGTGAGGTAGCGCTTCTCGAAGAAGAACTCGCCCGAGAGCTGTCCGTTGTCGGTGTATACCCGCGTGGCGACGGGCGGATCGTAGGTGAGAAGATTGCTGATAGGGGGCAGCGAGCGCCAGTACTGATCGTACACCGTGAACGCGACCGCCCCAGCACCGACTCCAAGAGTCAGAACCCCTAATACCAACAACCAACGCAGCCGTTTCATGGCGCTAGAACCCAATACTGAACCCTATCGACCCTGGCTCGGGTGGTCAATGAGACGACCAACAGCCGCCGCAGGCGCGGCCGGCTGCTTGGCTGGTTGGAACGCACTGTGTAGGGTTCGCGCATGTCCACCGATGACCCTTGTCGCCAAGCCGCCGGGCTGTTGCGACGCGCGGAGCGGGTCGTCGTTTTGACCGGCGCGGGCATTTCTACCGAGTCCGGAATTCCCGATTTTCGCTCACCGGGCGGCCTTTGGGATCGTTACGATCCCAGCGAACTGACCTTCGATCGGTTCTGTGCGAGTGCCGACACCCGCAAGGTCTATTGGGATATCGCGACCCAGTCTTACCCCGTCATGCGCGATGCGCAGCCGAATGCCGCCCATAAGGCGGTCGCGGCTATCGAAAAGGCGGGCAAGTTGCTGCGTCTTGTCACGCAAAACGTCGATGGATTGCATCAGCGCGCGGGCAGCAGTGACGAGGCGACCATCGAGATCCACGGCAGCGCCATGCGCGCGAAATGTATCGACTGCGGCGAGGAGCACGACCGCGCGGAGATTCATGAGCGTATTCTCGCGGGCGAGCTGGCTCCCTCGTGCGATGCCTGTTCGGGACGGCTGAAACCGGCGACCGTCTCTTTCGGTCAGGCGATGCCGGAGAAGGAGACCGCCGATGCGTTCCACGCGGCGAGCGAATCAGATCTGATGATTGTCATCGGCTCGTCTCTGGTAGTTCATCCTGCCGCCGCAGTACCTGAGATGGCGGTGCGTTCGGGAGCACCGTTGGTGATAGTCAACCGAGAGCCAACACCGCTAGATGGGCAGGCGATTTGCACGCTTCACGCGGCAGCGGGCGAGTCGATGTCGCGCATGGTGACCGAGGCCGGAATCGAATTAGATGGCTGACGGGGCACTCTCAGGCGAGGAGCGCGTACGTTTTCTCCGCCTCGACCACGATCACGCCGTCGTGCGCAAGGACGCAATGGCGCGGATCGCGCGCGTACTGGATTCGCAGCACTTCGTTCTCGGGCCCGAGGCCGAAGAGCTCGAAAAGACGCTGTCCGAACTCACCGGCGCCAAACACGCGGTGGCCTGCTCATCGGGCAGCGACGCATTGCTGCTCGCGCTCAAAGCGCTGGGTGTCGGTGCCGGCGACGCGGTTGTGGTTCCTACGTTTACGTTCTTCGCCACCGCAGGCGCGGTCTCGATGGCGGGTGCCACCCCAAGCTTCGTTGATATTGCCCCAGAGACCCTGAATCTGGGCCCCGAGCAGCTTGCCCAAGCGATAGGCAACACACTTGAAGTTAGCGACGGCCGTTTGGTTGAGCGCCGCTCGGGCGCACGCATCAAAGCTATTATCCCGGTCCATCTTTATGGGTTGCCTGCCGACGTCGCCGGGCTCAGCCGGGTGCTGTCGGGTATAGCGGGCCTGGAACGGCCGCCGGTCATCGTCGAAGACGCAGCGCAGGCGCTTGCGGCTCACAACGAGCGGGGGCGCGTTGGCACGCTCGGCCGGCTGGCATGCTTTTCGTTCTATCCGACCAAAAACTTGGGTGCGGCCGGTGACGCTGGGGCGCTCACAACCGACGACGCTGCGCTTGCCGCGACGCTCGGCGAGTTGCGCACCCACGGGGCGTCTGCCGGCGACTATCTGCACGCGCAGGTCGGGCTGAACGCGCGCATGGGAGAGGTCCAAGCGGCCTATCTCAATGCCAAGCTCCCCTACCTGGCCGCGTGGACGGACCGCCGCAGGGCGATCGCTGCGTCCTACCGACGTTTGCTCGCGCCTTTGGTCGACGACGGCCGACTCTCGTTGCCTCCTGCCGACGAAGGCCAGGTCTACCACCAGTTCACTGTGCGCCCGGCCCGAGCCCGTGACGAAGTCCAGCTGCGAATGGCCGAGGCCGGTGTTGATGCGCGCGTATTCTACCCCGTTCCGTTGCACCGCCAGCCCTGCTTCGCGCATCTAGGCTACGCGGCCGATGCGTTCCCTAATGCCGATCGAGCCTCGGCTAGCGTATTGTCATTGCCGATCTATCCGTCGCTAACCGACCAGCAGGTCGAGACCGTCAGTCGCGCCTTAGGGCGAGCGGTAGACGAGGTCGCGTGAGCCGGCCGAGAGGTGTGCGCAGCCTGCGCACGGTGCTCGCCGTCGGCGGCTCCGACCCCACGGCTGGTGCAGGCATTGCGGCGGATATCCGCACTATTGAATCCTTCGGCGTGCAACCGACCGCCGTGGTTACGGCGGTAACCGTTCAGACCGCCCGACGGGTTTCGACCGTACAGCCCGTCTCTACGGCCCTCGTCCGCGATCAGCTCTACGCGGTTCTTGATTCGACGGCTGTCGACGTAGTGAAAATCGGCATGCTCCCCACGGCTGCAGCCGCTACGACCGTCGCCCGTGTGCTCGATCTCTACGAAGTCGCCGTCGTTCTCGATCCCGTCATGCGCCCGACCAAAGGCCGGGCTCTGGGAGCGCCCGGGGTGGGCAAACGGCTCGTCCGAGACCTATTTCCGTTGGCCACCTGTGTTACTGCAAACCTTCGTGAAGCGGCGGTGCTGACCGGTCGTCGGGTGCGCACACTTGCTGAGATGCAAACGGCTGCGCGTGCGCTTGTCGCGTTGGGCGCCCGGACGGCGATCGTCAAGGGCGGCCACCTCGAGGGGGACGCCCTCGACGTCGTCTGGGACGGTCGTCGAATGCGCGTGCTTTCCGGTGCACGCATCGGTGGCGGCCCCATGCACGGGACCGGCTGCGCGTACGCGTCGGCTGTGGCCGCGCTGATGGCCCGGGGCTTCTCGCTCGCGAGCGCTGCCGCCGGGGCCAAGCGCCACGTACGCGTGCTCATACGCTCGGCCGTGGACGCGCCGACCGGCGGCAGATTGCGGGCACCGCGGCCGAGAGCCGCTCGTTGAGCAACCGCGCCGAGGTGCTAGTATGAGGCCCGCTTCGCGGGGGTAGACCGATCTCGTTTGACAAACGAAAGGCCGTTACTAGAACCGCTGGAGAGGGCTCTCGCCCGCTCCAACTGCTTGAAGATATTACGGTTTTACTGGGGCGCACCGAGGACCACCAGGAGGCCCTCGAAGGCGTCGTACGGCTCGTTGCCGTCGCCATGGATTGCGAGGTTTGCTCTCTCTACAACCTCGATCCCGAAGCCAACGTTCTGAGCCTCGCCGCCACCGCAGGACTGCCAGCCCGCTCGATTGGTCGCATTACAATGAACTGCAGCGAGGGCTTGGTCGGCCTCGTTGTCGAAGAGCGTGCGCCGGTCAATGTCGAAGACGCGCTGCAGCATAAGCGCTTCAAGTTTTTCCCGGAGCTGGTCGAAGAGAAGTACCACGCCTTCCTTGGTGTGCCGGTGGGCGAGGGCGAAGCGATCCTCGGCGTGCTCGTGCTCCAAGCACGGCGTCGACGCCGATTCGTTGAAGACGAGATCACGGCGCTCAAGGCGGTCGCCGGTCATGTTCGCGCCGTCATGGTGAATGCCGATCTCACGATGCGGCTGCAGCGAGAGGAGGCCGAGCGAGAGGTCTACCGGCGAAACATGGTGCGCGCGATTCGTCGACTCGAAGCGTACGAAGCATCAAGTCGCGCGACCGAAATGGAAGGACCCGTCGACGAAGTGGTGCGTCTGACCGGCCAGGGCGTGTCTCCGGGTATTGGAATCGGGCATGCCCATGTCGTGGTCCCTCCGGCCGATCTCGACGCGGTTGCCATTCACCAGTGCGACGATCCAGAGGCCGACATTGCCCGGTTCGAAGCGGCGCTCGTCCTCAGCGCCAACGAGGTGGAACAGGCTCGCAAGCGCATGCGCGAGTTGGTGCCCGAAGTGGGCGGCGCAATCTACGAAGCGCTACGCATGGTGATCGAAGACGTATCGTTCGCTGGACGCGTCAGGGAGGAAATCGAAACCGGACTGGCGGCCGAATCGGCACTGCGTGCGGTGGTTGCCGAGTACGTCAATCGCTTCGAGAAGCTCCCCGATCGCTACATGCGTGAACGCGCCGTGGACGTACGCGATGCAGGCCAACGCATCCTGGGCCATTTGCTCGGCGTTGCGCATCAGGTCCCCGATGTGGACGAAGATGCGGTTCTGGTCGCCGGCGAACTTACGCTCTCCGACCTTGCGGTCGTCGAGCATTCACATCTGCGCGCGATCGTGACCGGTGCCGGCGGCGAGACGTCGCACGCTGCTATCTTAGCGAAATCATTAGAGATTCCTACGGTTGTCGGTGCCGAAGGACTGATTCACGCCTGCCGAGAGGGCGACGATCTCATAGTCGACGGGAATACGGGAACCGTGTACCTGCGGCCGAGCGCCGATGTGGTCGAAGAGTACCAGCGTATCGGTGAGCAGTTTCGCAATTTCCAGCGCGATCTCGAGGACATCACCGATCTTCCGGCGGAGACGCTCGACGGCTATCGCGTATCGTTATTCGCGAACATCGGTCTTCTGGGCGACATCGAGTACGCGGATCTCCACGGCGCAGAAGGGGTTGGTCTGTTTCGTACCGAGCTCCCATTCATGTCGTATCGCGACTTTCCAAGCGAAGACGAGCAGGTCGCGCTCTACTACTCGCTAATCGATCGTATGGGCGACCGCCCGGTAACCATCCGTACTCTGGACATCGGGGCCGACAAGTATCCGAACTATGTGAGACGCGAGCGTGAACAGAACCCCTTTCTGGGCTGGCGTTCGATCCGAATTTCGCTAACCGAAGAGAGCGTCTTTCAAGAACAGCTGCGCGCTATTCTGCGTGCCGCCGGCGAAGCGCCGCTGCGCATCATGTTCCCGATGATCACGAGCGTCGAAGAAATCCGTCGCGTGAAGGAAATCTACGCGGAGTGTGTTGCCGACTTGGCCGCTACCGGCGTGCGACCGCCTCCGGGGGTTGAGTTAGGCGCGATGATCGAAGTTCCGGCTGCCGTCTTGCGCGCACGGACGATCATGCGAGAGGTCGACTTCGTCTCGATCGGTACGAACGATCTGATTCAGTACACGCTGGCCGTCGATCGCGACAACCGTCGCGTGGCGCCGATGTACGAGCCGTTACACCCTTCGGTACTGCAGTCGATCAAGTTGGTCGTCGACGCTGCGCGCGAATGCGGTAGAACCGTAGCCATGTGCGGCGAGATGGCAGGCAACCCCTTGTGCACGATTTTTCTCGTCGGTGTTGGTATCGACGAACTCAGCATGGGCTCTATGTATATTCCCGTGATCAAGAAGTTGATCCGCAGCATCAAAATGGAGGATGCCAAACGTGTTGCCGAAGAACTATTGCGACTCGACAGTGTCGAAGAGGTGAAGGGACATATTTTCGCGTGTCTACGCGACAATGACCTCATCGAGCTGGTGGAGGCGTTTAGCTAGCGTCGTACGGATGTGCGATATTGTGCGCCGCGGCCCGCCAACTTGCTTGACAGCAGGCCACGGGTCCCTAACCATTACAAAAAAGCCGCCTGGCGGAGGATGAAATGACCAAGACGCAGTTAGTGGAGAAGTTGGCCGAGAAGGCGGATCTGACGAAGCAGCAGGCCAATGGGGTGCTGGAGGCACTCGTCGAGATAGTTGTAACATCCGTCAAGGGTGGAGATCCCGTGAAGATTCCGGGCCTCGGTACGTTCAAGAAGCGCGAGACCAAAGCGCGCATCGGCCGTAACCCGCAGACCGGCGAAGAGATTCAGATTCCGGCGCGTACGAAGGCCGCCTTCACGGTCGCGAAGTCGTTCAAAGAAACCGTACTCGGCGACTAAGCACGCTTCGACCCCTGCGGAAAGACTTGCCGAGCGCCCAGACGATGGGATGGGCGCTCGGCTTCAGTTTTCGCTTACGGAATCCGCCACCGCGGGGGCCGTGCTTCTGCGCTGCGTGAGTTTCTTGCCGGCGTCATCGATCATGCTGTAGACGACTGGTACGACCACTAGCGTTAATAGTGTGGACGTCACCATGCCGGTGATTACCACGATGCCGAGCGGACGGCGTCCCTCTGACCCGGCACCGAGCGCCAGCGCGATCGGTAAAATCCCGAATACCGTCGATACCGCGGTCATCAGAATCGGTCGCAGGCGCGTCCGTCCGGCGGTCACGATCGCCTCGCGTGTTTCGATGCCACGCTCACGCAAAATATTGATGTAGTCGACCAGCAGGATGGAGTTCTTCGTGACGAGACCCATCAGCATGATGAGGCCGATGTAGCTGTACACCGACAGCGTCATACCGAACAGGCTGAGTCCCGCCAGCGCGCCGAATGCGGCCAGAGGCAGCGCCAGCATGATCGTGAAAGGGTGCACGAAACTCTCGAACTGTGCGGCGAGAACGAGATAGATCGCGAAGAGCGCGAGAAGAAATGTTCCACCGAGTCCCTGGCTGCTGCGCATGTGTTCGCGAGACATACCGGCAAGGCTCGTGGTGAATCCTTCCGGCAGTACCTTGAGCGAGAGGTCCTGTAGTTTTGTGATCGCTTCGCCGAGATCCAGGTCCTCCAACGATGCGCTCAGGATGACGGATCGGCGGCGGTTGTAATGGTTGACCACACTGGGCCCCACCGATTCGTTGACCTCGACCAGATGGTTTAACGGGACCAGCTCATCGCCGTTGGTTCGTACGTAGATCTCGCTCAGATCGCGCGGTGTGAAGCGATCTCCTGCCTGCAGTTGGGCCATGACGTCGTAGCGCTCGTTGCCGCGCTTGTAACTCGAGACGCGATCGCCTCCGAGAAGGACCTTCAGCGTATCGGCGACGTCGGCCACCGAAATTCCCAGCGACCGTGCCTTCTCGCGTTGAATCGTTACATTGAGTTGCGGCTTGTTGAGTTCGAGGTTGGTGTCGATGTCGACGAATCCGTCGATCCCAGCCAGTGTTTGACGCAGTCGCTCTGATTGTGTGGCCAGTGCGCCTAGATCCGAATGCTCCAACACGAATGCCACCGGCTGACGACGGTCCGATGTACGGCTTCGAATTGGATCGAACTGGAAGAAGTAGACGTCGGCGCCTGCCAGTTGACTTGAGCTGCGACGAAGGTCGGAGAGAATTTCCGGTGCCCATCTCGCTCGCTGTTCTTTGGGCGACATGCGCACGAACATGAAGCCCGAATTCACGCTGCCTGGGCCGCCGCGACCGGCGGCGACGATGGAGAAGTACGAGATGATTTCGTCGGTATCGTCGAGCAGGTGTTCGACCTGTGTCTGATAGCGATACTGGTAGGCGAGGGTCGAGCCTTCGGGAGTGCTCACGGCGACGTTGAAGTAGCCGCGGTCGTCCTGTGGAAGAAACTCCTTACCGACGTTTTGGAACAGGACGACGCTTGCGACGACTGCGGCCGCAAGCACCATGACCATCGCCCCTCGATGGTCGAGCGCCTGCGCGAGGAGTCGTGAGTATGCTTGTGCCGTCCACGCCAGTCCGGTGTCGAACGAGCGTGCCACTCGGCCGAAAACATGATTGCGCTCGGCCGTCGTCCCTAAAGAGAGAAAGCGTGAGCAGAGCATGGGTGTCAAGGTAAGCGCCACGAAACTCGAGACGCTCACCGCGACGATGACCGAGATGCCGAATTCGTAGAAGAACCGGCCGGTCATGCCGCCGAGGAACGCGATTGGCACGAACACCGCTACAAGGGTCAGCGTTGTCGATACCACCGCGAAAGCGATCTCACTGCTGGCTTCGAACGCGGCCTCGCGTCGCGGTGCGCCTTCCTCCATGTGGCGATAGATATTCTCGAGCACGATGATGGCGTCGTCTACGACGACGCCCACCACCAGCGTGAGCGCCATCAATACGAGGTTGTTTATTGTGAATCCAAGGAAGTAGATCACCCCAAAGGTCGAGATGATGGCCACCGGTATCGTCACGCTGGGGATGAGCGTTGATCGCGCGCTTTGGAGAAACACGAAGATCACGATGACGACCAGGATGCCTGCGAGCAGAAGCGACTGCTGTACTTCGCGGATCGACTGCTCGATGAACGTCGACTGATCGAAGGCGATCTGAAGCGTATAGCCGGGGGGCAACTGGCGCTGGACCTCGGCGAGCGTCGCTTTTACGCCGTTGGCGACATCGAGCGTGTTCGCGTCGGTGATCTTGATGATGCCCATGCCGATGGTGCGCACGCCGTTGAAGTTCGCGGTTGTGCGCTCGTTCGAGAATCCGTGTCTGACGGTCGCGACGTCACCCAAGCGGACCGGCGAGTCGTTACGGAAGGCGACGATGAGGCCGGAGAAACCTTCCGGACTGTCGAACTCTCCTTGGGTCTTGACGACGAACTCGCGCCACTTCCCTTCGACGCGTCCGCCCGGCACTTCGACGTTTTGCGTTTGTAGTGCGCGTACGACGTCGGTGATCGTTACTCCGTGGGCGGCGAGCAACTCTTGCTCGAGCTCGACCCGCATCGCTAGAGAATTAGATCCGCCAGATTGTACCCGCCCGACACCGGGTACTGTTTCCAGGCGCGGCACTATCATGTTCGTGGATACGTTGATCAGATCGAATACGCTGCGTGTGTTCGAGAACAGCGCAATCCACATGATGGCTTGCGCGTTGATGTCGAGCTTCGTGACGCTTGGATCTTCCGCATCTTCCGGCAACCGCCGTGCCGCGCGCGCTACGCGATCCCGTACGTCTTGCGCGGCGGCATCGATGTTTCTGTCGAGGTCGAAGGTGATGCGAATACGGCTGACTTCTTCGTGCGACGACGATTCCATGATGTCGACGCCGTCGACACCGTTGAGCTCTTCTTCGAGTATTTCAGTAACTTCGGTCTCGACGACTTCAGGACTTGCGCCCGGCATGACCGTGACGATCGAGACTGTTGGAAGTTCGATGTCCGGGATCTCGCGAACGGCGAGACGCGAGTATCCGACGATGCCGAACAGGATGAGGCCGACCGACATCACGGTGGCCAGTACGGGGCGGCGGATGCAGACTTCGGGTAGGAACAAGGCTCAGTCGCCCTCGGGGGATTTGATCGGCTCAACCGGCTTGACGCTTACACCGTCACGAAGTCGGTGCTGTCCGCCCACGACGATCGTGTTGCCCGCTTCGATTCCTTCGAGGATTTCCACCGTCGGCGGGTGCCGTTCTCCGAGCGTTATCTCGCGGCGCTCGGCAATACCGTCCTTGACCACAAATGCCCAATTGTTGCCGGAAGCGCTGAGGATCGCCTCCTCCGGAATGATGACTTGGTTCGCTCGTTCGGCGACCAGTATGGATACCTGCACGAACTGTCCGTGCAGCAAGCGATTGTCTGGGTTGTCGACCGACGCACGCAGAGACAGCATCCTCGTGCTCGCGTCTACGCGGGGGTCGACGAAATCGATGATCCCGTCGATTGTCATTCCGCTACCGCTCCGAGCAATCGTTACTTCGGTGCCCGTTCGGATCTCTTCCGCGTAACGATCGGGTGCACGAAACGAGACTTCGATCGGGTCGGTTGCGATGACAACTGTAAGCGTTGTTCCACTGGTGACGTAGTTGCCGACGTCGACGATGCGTTCGCCGACCGTTCCGCTGAACGGTGCGCGGAGGTGGTATTCATCCAGCTCGCGCTCGGCGAGTGTGAGCGCGGCGGCACCCTCGCGAACGCCCGCTTCGGCTTCCTGATACTCTGCTTCGATCGACTCGAACTCCTCGTCGGAGATGAGTTTCTCGGCGATCAGCGCCTTGTGACGATCTAGTCGCTGCGCGCGCAGTTTTAGCTTGGCCTTCGCACTGTCGAGCGCTGCCAGCGCCAATGCGCGCTTCGCCTGAGCCTTGCGATCATCCAGCCGCACGAGCATTGCGCCGCTGGGGATGACGGCACCTTCCTCGAAGAGGATTTCTGCAATCACCGCGTCGACTTGCGGTTGGATCCGCGCTTCTTCGCTCGCTTCTACGGTGCCGACGGCATTGATGGTGACACGGATGTCCTTGGTGCGTGCCTCGGTGGTTTCGACGAGAAACGTGCGTTCCGGAATTGGGCTCGCTGAGGGAGGTTCATTGCCGCAAGACGAAACACTGACGGCGACGACTACAGCGCCCGCGAGCACGCCGGCGAAGCGAGGAACCAGAATCTGCTGCGTTTGCTCAGAGGCCTTCAAAGTAAAATCCACGAAGCTCCGTTCGGTGTGTGCGGCAAGGCCCGCCGACAAGCGGGGACACCGAATTGGTCGATGCCGTTAGACCGACTAATCAGCCTAACAGCTGGAGTTCACGCTAGCAGGGGTTTTTCAGCGAGTCACGAGCACCGACGGCGCATGTGGGGAAACGACGCGCTTAGCGCAGTTCGGCGCTGCGGCTGTTCCCCACGCGCCCTGACAGCCAAGAGACGGTCGCGCTCACCGCGGCGGGATCGACGGTGTAAACGGTTTCGCTACCTGACTCGGTGGGAGCCAGTAGCCCGGGCTCGGCGTGCTCGAGAATGACTAGGTCGGTGTCTAGTTTGCCCTCGCCGCGCTTGTCGCGGGTCTCGACGATAAAACTTCCGTATTGTAGGCGGTCATCTGGGTTCTTGCCCGCGTTCACGATCAAGAGCGGTGCCTCGATGCGAAGGCTGTCGGTTTCGCCGACGGAGTTGTTCAAGAACACCACGCCCGAGGGGGGGAGTACCTCGGCGTAACGCGGATAAATTCCAGCAATCGTATCGGTGCCGCCGGCATGCCCGATCAGGAACGCGTTATCGGGATCGATACGCGCATGATCTACGGCGCGAGTGTACGCTTCGAGCGCGTTCGATCGCTCGGTGGAGAAACGACCGCGACTGCTCTTTCCGGCACCCGGTTTGTCGAATCGAAAGACTGCGAAGCCTGCGCGAACGAGTTCTCGCGCGAGCGCTGCGTATATGCCGTGTTCAGGGGACTGCCCTGTTCCTGCGTGCCAGCCGTTACGGTCGATTCGGCCGCCGGCGGGGATGAGAACTACGAGCGGGGCAGGGCTGCGCTCAGGGAAATCCCACTGCGCTGCGATGACGGCGTCGACGCTTTTGAATGTGGTCTCGACGATGCTCGCTCGTGTCTGCGTCGGTGAACTCGGCCCAGCCGGCGCCGCGCCTGCTGTGGGCGTTCCTGCGAACAGCACTAGGGTGGCCAGGGCGGCCGCTGCGGTCAGTGTCGGACGGGGGTGTTTCAAAATCAGCATTCTGTTGGTGCCCATCGTAAACGGGATGAACGGCGACGCTTGCACACACGAGGGGATGTCGCGTTTCCCATTTACTGTGGTCTTTGCAGGGGGCTCGTGTCAAGGCGGCACCCGGGCGGCCTAGACTTCCTGGGCGCGATACTGCAGTGCTTCGGCAATATCGTCGACCACTATCGTTTCGCGGCCCGCCAGTGCCGCGATCGTGCGCGCGACGCGCAAGGTCTTGCGCGCGGCCCGTGCGGAGAGTGCGAGTCGGTCGACGGCGCGCGCGAGAAGCGCGCCGGGCTCGCCGATCACTGTGCTTGGGTCTTCGGGCGGTGCCCCTGCCAACACCCCGCGTGCTTCAATCACGCGGGTACGAACGACCGCCGACGACTCGCATTCGCTCTGTTTCGTGAGTGCAAAGAAGTCAACCCGTGGTACCGCGACGTGCAGATCGATGCGGTCGAGCAATGGGCCCGCGACCCGTGCGCGGTATCGGACAACGGCGGACTCGAGGCAGCTACAGGGGCGGGCTCCGGTGCCGTAGTAGCCGCAAGGGCAGGGGTTCATGGCTGCTACGAGCATGACGCGTGCCGGGAATCGAAAGCGTCCACCGGCGCGCGCGATGGTGAGTTCTCCGTCTTCGAGAGGTTCGCGCAACTGGTTGAGAACGTGCGCAGAAAACTGCGGGAACTCGTCGAGGAACAACACTCCATTGTGGGCAAGGCTGACTTCGCCCGGCGACGGTATCCGGCCGCCGCCAACCATGCCCGCGCCCGATGTTGTGTGGTGCGGGGAGCGAAATGGTCGTACGGTCATCAATCGACCGTCGCGATTTAGTCCGGCGATGCTGTGTATCGAGGTGGTCTCGATCGCTTCTTCGAACTCGAGCGGCGGCATGATCGTCGCTACGCGACGAGCGAGCATGGTTTTTCCGGCGCCCGGTGGGCCCGACATCAGAAGGTGATGTACTCCCGCCGCCGCGATCTCAATCGCACGCCTGGCTACCTGCTGGCCGCGTACCTCTGCCAGGTCGCCACCCGACCCCATCGGTCCAGCGGCAAACATTTTGCGTGCGTCGACGCGTACGGGCTGCGCGTCATAGCCGCTCTTCACGAGTTCTATCGCTTGCGCGAGTGACGATACGGCGAAGACACGGCATCCCTCGGCCAACGCCGCCTCAGGAGCGTTCTCTTCGGGGACTATTAACGTCGGCCGCTCGGAGGCGGCGACCGCAAGCGCCGCGGGCAGCGCTCCTGCGATAGGCCTCAGGCTGCCGTCCATACCGAGTTCCCCCATGAAGGTCGCCTGGGAAACCACCTTCGGGCAAAGGATACCGCCCGCGCCGAGCATCGAGATCGCTATGGAAAGATCGAACGATGCGCCGCCCTTGCGCCGGGACGCGGGCGAGAGATTCACGACCGCGCGCCCGGTGGGGAACTTGTCGACCGTTGCTCGAATTGCCGATCGGACGCGCTCTCTGCCCTCGCGAACGGCGGTATCGGGTAGTCCGACGATAACGAGCTGCGGCAAGCCGTTGGTAACTCGTGCCTCCACGCGCACGATGTAACAGCTGACTCCTTCGCGGGCACAGGTATGGGTCGACGCGAGCATCGACGATTCATCGCGCCGCGGCCCGGGTCACCGCAATTCCATTCGAGTCATGTTCGACATGCTTTCGCGGGCGCCGCCGCGTAAGATGTGGACGTCTATGCTGCTGATGATCGATAACTATGATTCGTTCACCTACAACCTCGTCCAGTACTTGGGGGAGCTGGGTGCCGATGTGCGCGTGGATCGAAACGATCGGATTACGGTCGACGAAATTCGTGATCTTGCACCGGAGCGTATCGTCGTTTCTCCGGGGCCCTGCGATCCGGACAAGGCCGGCATCTCGGTCGAATTGATTGAAGAGTTCGCCGGGAAAGTCCCGATTCTCGGTGTCTGCCTCGGGCACCAGTGCATCGGCCAGGCGTTCGGCGGTCGCGTCGTACGCGCGAAGACATTGATGCACGGCAAGACCTCCGAGATTGTGCATGACGCCCGCGGCGTGTTTCGCGATCTGCCCCCGCGACTCGTGGCGACGCGTTACCACTCACTGGTGGTAGAGAGAGATTCGTTGCCGCAAGATCTCGAGGTGAGCGCTTGGACCGACGACGGTGAGATCATGGGGCTGCGCCATCGCACACTCGATGTCGAGGGCGTCCAGTTTCATCCCGAGTCGATTCTTACGGTTGAGGGCAAGCGACTCCTCGACAACTTCTTGACGGCGCCGCCGCGCTAACCGTCGGGTCCTTTCTAGAATTTCATTCACGAGACGGTATTGCCGTTCGGTTTGCGCGCGCGCTATCTCCGCGTGATGGACAGGCTTGGCTTCGAGAGTACGTCGGGTAGCGCGGACGACGACTGCGATGAAACCGCCGCATGGCTCGCACTGTCGCGGGTAGCCACACGGGGCACGCGGCCGTGGTTGGCGGCGGCACTGCACGCAGGATCGCCGCTTGAACTCGTTGGGGCAACGGTGACCGAGCTGCGTGCGTTGGGAATACCCGCCAAGCGAGGCCCGGAATCTACGCCGCTACCTCCATCGCTCGAAGCGATGCATTCGGTGATCGAGCAGTCTCGGCGCTCGGGCATAGAGGTGGCTCCTATTTCGTCGAATCGATACCCCCGCCTGTTGCGCAGCCTCGAGGATCCCCCCCTGTTTCTCTTTTATAGAGGCGTTGCGCCGGTGCTGATCGAGCCTTGCGTGGCGATCGTTGGGTCGCGCCGCGCATCGCCGTACGGTCGGCATGTGGCGACCACTGCGGCCGGGCGTCTGGCCGCCGCCGGGTTCTGGGTAGTCAGCGGTATGGCCCTCGGGATCGACGGTGCCGCCCACCGTGGTGCGCTAGGGCGGGGCCGCACGGCGGCGGTTTTGGCCGGCGGATTGGATCGCCCGTCGCCGCCGAGTCATTCGAGGCTCTACCGTGAGATTCTTGGCTCGGGCGGTGCGCTGAGCGAACATCCTGCCGGTACGGCGTCGTATCCCAGCCATTTCCCGGTGCGTAACCGGATCATTACCGGTCTTTGCCCTTTGGTCGTGGTGGTCGAGGCGAGCGAGCGCAGCGGATCGCTCGTCAGTGCTCGGCTCGCCGCCGAGCAGGGCCGTGATGTGGCCGCTGTCCCGGGCAACATCGACCTCGCCGGGTCGGCCGGCACCAATAGGTTGATTCACGACGGCGCGATTCCCCTGGTCGACCTTGGAGAGATCGTGGATTTGGCCACGCAGGCCGCGCGGCGCTTCGGACAGCGCGTCGAGGCGCCGAGTGAAGGTCTTCTCAGTGGCGAAAAGTCAACTGTCGCAAGGGTTTCCGACGATGAAAGCAAGCGTGTTCTGGCGGCACTCGGCAGCGTTCCGAACCATGTCGATACCATCGCTCGTACGGTTCGGCTTGACGAATCACGCGTTATGACGTTGTTAACTGCGCTCGAACTCGACGGTTTGGCCGAGAGGCTGGCTGAAGGGACTTTCGTGGGGACCGGTGACTTGACGCCCCGGTGAGGGTTGCGTAAACGGCAATTGTCGCGAAGCGGCACGTCTGGCGGTCCATGTTAACATGAGCCTGGAAGAGCGAAGATGGCAGCAAAGAATCTTGTAGTAGTAGAGTCGCCGGCCAAGGCGAAGACCCTTTCTCGTTATTTGGGTCGTAACTTTGTCGTGAAAGCGTCGGTGGGGCACGTCGTCGATTTGCCCAAGAGCAAGCTTGGCGTCGATGTCGACAACGATTTTGAGCCTGACTACGAGGTTATCCACGGCAAGGGCAAGGTGATTGCCGAGCTCAAGAAGGCACTCACCGGAAAGGACGCACTCTACCTCGCACCTGACCCGGACCGTGAGGGTGAGGCGATCGCTTTCCACATTGCTGAGCGTATCGTTCCGAAGAGCTTTAAAGGAAAGGTCTACCGCGTCCTTTTCAACGAAATTACCAAGAAGGCGGTGAAGCAGGCGATCGACGAACCGGTTGAGATCGATGCCGATAAGTTCAAGGCGCAGCAGGCGCGTCGTGTAATCGACCGGTTGGTGGGCTACCAGATCAGCCCACTGCTGTGGGAGAAGGTCAGGCGCGGTCTGTCTGCCGGACGCGTGCAGTCCGTCGCGGTGCGATTGATCGTCGAACGCGAGCGCGAGATTCGCGAGTTCACGACCGTCGAGTACTGGACTCTCATCGCGGAATTCACCACGGACAAAGGCGATAAATTCCAAGCCAAGCTCTTCCAGGTAGGCAAAGACAAGCTAGAGACACGCAATCTCGTTGCGGACGCCAAAGACGTGTTCTTCATTCGCGACGAGGCGCAAGCAACGGCGCTTGTGGACCGGCTGCGTGAACGTGATGACTGGAAAGTCACGAACATCAAGAAGAGCAGTCGGCAGCGTAAGCCGGCCGCACCCTTCATCACTTCGACGCTGCAGCAGGACGCCTCTCGCAAGCACGGCTTTCAGCCGCGTCGCACTATGAGCGTCGCGCAGCGCCTCTACGAAGGTGTCGAGCTTGGCGACAAGGGCCTGACGGGACTGATCACCTACATGCGTACCGACTCGACGCGCAGCGCTCCCGAAGCGCTGGACGACTTGCGCGGTTTCGTCGAGGCTTCTTACGGTAAGGAATACCTGCCCGCCAAGCCGCATACGTACAAGCAGAAGAAGGGCGCGCAAGACGCACACGAAGCGATTCGACCGACGGCCATGGAGAACACACCCGCCTCGGTGAAGCAGTATCTCAAGGCCGAGGAACTCAAGCTCTATACGTTGATTTGGAATCGCTTCGTTGCCAGCCAGATGGCGCCGGCGCGTTACGATCAAACATCGGTGGACATCACCAGCGACGATTGCCTGTTCCGCGCGAGTGGCCAGGTCATGCGTTTCGACGGCTTCCTTCGCGTTTATCAAGAGGGCAAGGACGTGCCCGACGAAGACGACGATTCGAAATCGTTGCCTGCGATGGAAGAAGGACAGGGGCTTGGGCTCGAGAAGCTCGATTCGACGCAGCACTTCACCCAGCCTCCTCCGCGTTTCACGCAAGCGTCGCTTATTCGGGCGCTCGAAGAAAAAGGGATCGGGCGTCCATCCACCTACGCTGCGATCATGTCGACGATCATCGATCGAGAATACTGCAAGCAGGATGAGCAGAAGCGTCTCTCGCCCACGGAACTCGGGATGCTGGTTACAGACCTGCTCGTCGAATCTTTCCCCGACATCTTGAACGCCGAGTTTACCGCGGCACTTGAAGACCGGTTGGACAAAGTGGAAGCCGGCGATGCCGACTGGCTCGATCTGACCAAAGAGTTTTACGCCGAGTTCAAGAGAGATCTCGAAAAGGCGGCCGTCGACATGCGCGACGTCAAGCGCGAGGTGCAGGAGACCGAGATTCCCTGTGACAACTGCGGCAAGAAGCTGGTCATCAAGTGGGGTCGTAACGGCGAGTTCCTAGCGTGTCCGACCTATCCGGAGTGCAAGTTCACGTGTAACTTCTCTCGCGATGAGAGCGGGCAGCTTCAAATTGAAGAGCCCGAGACCACAGACGAAGTCTGTGAGAAGTGCGGCGAGCCGATGGCCTACAAGTTCGGCCGGTTCGGAAAATTTCTCGGCTGCTCGGCCTATCCCGAGTGCAAGAACGTCAAGTCGCTCAACAAGCCTATTCCGCTCGGCATTCCGTGCCCCAAAGACCTAGGCTGCGGCAAGGGCGATCTCGTTCAGAAAATCTCGCGACGCGGCAAAGTATTCTATAGCTGCGATCAGTACCCGGATTGCACGTTTGCGTCGTGGGACCGGCCGGTTGAGGCACCGTGTCCGGAATGCGAAGCGCCGTTCGTAGTCGAAAAGACGACGAAGCGTCATGGCACGGTTCGTCGGTGTTTGCGTGAGGAATGCGAGTACACCGAGTCGATCGGTGAAGGCCTAACGTCCGAGCAACCCGAAGGCCAGTGACGGGCCCTGTTACAGTCGTAGGCGGCGGCCTCGCGGGCTGTGAGGCGGTCTACCAACTGGCCAAACTCGGTGTGCCGGTACGGCTGCACGAGATGCGGCCCAGGCTTTCCACCGAAGCGCACGTTACAGACAAACTAGCTGAACTCGTCTGCTCCAACTCGTTCCGAGACGATTCGCTTCATACGGCGGTCGGGGTTCTCAAGGCCGAGATGCGGCGCATGGACTCACTAATCATGCGTGTCGCCGACAGCGTCAGCGTGCCGGCCGGGTCGGCACTCGCCGTCGATCGAATACGGTTCAGTGAACTCGTCCAGGCCGAAATCGAGGCAGCCGATGGTGTGGAGATTGTCCGTGGCGAAGTCGAGGACATACCCACCGATGGCATCACGATCATTGCGACCGGGCCGCTTACGTCGCCAACTCTGAGCCGCGCGCTCGCGGGCTTGATCGGCTCAAAACACCTGTACTTCTACGACGCGATTTCGCCGATCGTTACGAGCGAGTCCATCAACTTCGACGTCGCATTTCGTAAGTCGCGGTATGGGCGCGGCACGGGCGACGACTATATCAATTGCCCGCTCGACAAAGAGCAGTACGAGCGCTTCGTTGACGACGTGTTGGCTGCCGAGTCGATGCCTGAGAAGAGTTTTGAACGTTGCGTCTATTTCGAGGGCTGTATGCCGATCGAAGAGATAGCGAGACGCGGACGCGAGACGCTGCGGTTCGGCCCCATGAAACCGGTTGGGCTCGAACATCCCGAGACCGGCGAGCTGGCGCATTCGGTGATACAGCTTCGCCAGGACGATACGGAAGGTCGGCTCTTCAGCATGGTCGGTTTCCAGACGAAGATGAAACACCCCGAACAGCGCCGTGTGTTCAGGACGATTCCCGGCCTCGAGAACGTCGAATTCGTGCGCCTGGGCAGCCTGCACCGCAATACGTTCATCGACTCTCCGAAAACCTTGGCACAAGCTCTTCACGTAGTTGGGAAGAAAGATCTGTTTGTCGCCGGCCAGCTAGTAGGAGTCGAGGGATATGTGGAGTCGGCGGCCACCGGACTCCTTTGCGGCATCAACGCCGCGCGTCGATATGAAGGGCGGCCGCTCGCCGTGCCACCGCCGACGACGTCGCTCGGGGCGCTGCTCGAGTACGTGACAGACCGCGGCCGCAAGAACTTCCAGCCGATGAACGCCAACTTTGGTCTGTTTCCGCCGCTGCCCAAGCGACTGCGTGGGCGTGAGAAGAAGATCGCGCTCGCCGAGCGCGCTTTGGCCGACCTTGCTGCGTGGCTCGACCAGTCCCCACCGGAAGATTCTCGACAGGTGTCGGGAACACCGAGCTTCTGAATAGAAAAATCCGGATACGCACACGGATTTTGTTGACAGGCCTACCCCTGGCTCCGCATATTGTTGTATCGCTCCCGCAGCCGTCGTCGGCCGAGTCGCATCGATTCGCCACCCCGGGTGCGACCCTGCGGCTCGCGAATGAGCGTTGCGAGGAGTGTGGCAGAATCAGAGATGGACCGAGCGGAGACTGAATGAAAACTGAGGCAGAGAGTGTGGCAGAGGTGGTTTGCGGGTCCTCTTCTTGCGAATGGCCGGAAGGGGAGCAGGCCGGGAGCGCCAACGACCGTAATGGTGAGTTGGCTTGCTCAAGGAGGATGGGATGACAAAGCAGGACCTCATCGAGGCGGTATCGAAGTCAACGGGATTGTCCAAGCGTGGCGCAGCGAGTGCCGTTGACGCGACGATTCATAGCATTACCAAAGGCATCAAGAAGGAAAAGCGCCTGGCGCTGTCAGGATTCGGGACCTTCACGGTGCGCAAGCGAAAGGCCCGCACCGGGCGCAATCCGCGCACCGGGGAAGAGATCAAGATCGGAGCCAGCAAGACCGTCGGCTTCAAGCCGGCACCCGCGCTGAAGCTGGGACTCTAGAGCAACAGTCGCTCTTCGGAGCAGACGATAGGAACCGCCGCGGTCGTATGGCCGCGGCGGTCTTTCGTTCGGGCCTATGCCGGATTTTCCGTCATCGACCGAGTCTCGGGGCGACGGCGTTGACGTTTGAGAGGGCGCGATATACGAGTCGCGCCGTGGAAAAAGCGCAGTTTATCTGGATGGACGGGCAACTCGTGCCCTGGGACGAAGCGAACGTCCACGTTCTCACGCACACGCTTCACTATGGTCTGGGCGCCTTCGAGGGCATCCGCTGCTACGAGTGTAGCGACGGCCGCTCGGCCATTTTTCGTCTTAAAGATCACATCGTGCGCCTGAACAACTCGGCGCGAATCCTGGGCCTGCAATGCCCGTACGACGTGCCGACGATGATCGATGCCTGCATCGAGACCGTCAAAGCGAACCAGCTCAAGGAGTGTTACATTCGGCCATTGCTCTACGTTGGCGCGGGAGAGATGGGATTGGCTGCCACGGCCAACCCCATCCGGCTAAGTGTGGCTGTTTGGCCTTGGGGGGCCTATCTTGGCGATGCGGGCCTCGACAATGGGATCCGCGTTCGCACCTCGTCGTACCAGCGCTTTCACATCAACTCGCTCATGACCAAGGCGAAAGCGGTCGGGCACTACATCAATTCCATCCTGGCAAGCATCGAAGCGCGTGATGCCGGCTACGACGAATCGCTCATGCTCGACGTCGACGGCTACGCGGCGGAAGGCTGTGGAGAGAACCTTTTCATCATCCGCGACGGTCGAGTGAAGACACCGCCGATTGCCACAGTACTCGAAGGCATTACCCGTAGCTCGGCTATCGAGATCCTGCGCGCCAAGGATGTCGAGGTCGTCGAGGAACGCTTCACCCGCGATGAGGTCTACATCGCCGACGAAGCGTTCTTCACCGGTACCGCAGCCGAGGTGACTCCTATCAGTTCGCTCGACAATCGCACGATTGGCAGCGGAAAGCCTGGCCCCATCACCAGATCCGTTCAGGACGAATACTTTGCCGCCATAAAAGGCGAACGTCCCGATAGGTCGGACTGGCTTACCTATATTTAGACGATAGGATGGCTTGAAGCGGCCGCTCGCCGCTGCAGACTGCCGGGGGGCTGCGGGCTTGCCCGGTAGGCCGCTACGTGACACCGTGTTGCGCTCATAGCGGGGCTGCAAGAAGGCTCGCTGGCCTGTCCGACATGGCTCAATCTCCTCCCCATAGATATCGATTCGCCCCGCCTGGGGGCATCACGATCGGGCCCCCGGGCCCAGTGCCTCCGACCGTCAAGGCCCTGATCATTGCGAACGTGGTGATCTATGCGGCCTCCTTGCTCATCGGGCACTACGAGGTGACGGCCCGATTTGCGGTCGTGCCGTCGCGGGTGGTAGGGCTCGAGCCGATCGGCCTGTTGAGCTTGTTTACGTATCAGTTTCTACACGGTGGAACGTGGCACTTAGCCATCAACATGCTGCTGCTGTGGATGTTCGGATCGGAACTCGAGGAGCGCTGGGGATCGCGCTTCTTCCTGAAGTACTATTTCCTTTGTGGGGTCGGTGGCGGCCTGACTTACGCACTGCTGAGCCAGAGCCAGAATGCGCCGAGTGTGGGCGCATCGGGGGCGATATACGGTCTCCTCATGGCCTACGCGATCTGGTTCCCGAATCGCGTGGTACTGCTCGCGTTCCTCTTCCCTATCCGCGTTCGCCACATCATCGTCTTCCTGGTCGTTCTGCAAACGCTGCAGGCCATCGAGGCCACCGGTGCCGGAATCGCCTACACAGCTCATCTGGGTGGTATGGCTTTCGGATACGTCTATCTTCGGTGGTGGGGCGCTCGGGGGCCCGCAGCGGTGGCGCTGCCGGGCGTTGCCGAGATAAAGCGGGTCTACTACCGGTGGCGCCTGAAACGGCTGCAGCGCAAGCGCTGGGGCACTGGCGACGACGGTCCGACCTATCACTGATCCTTCAGTTTCGGTCCGACGCGATCGTTCGGGCACTGGGAGTGTACGCAGGCGTAGGCGGTCTACCGGCGTGCAGGTAGATATCGCAAGTGGCGAGGCTTACTCAGTTTTTTGAATTAGAGAGAGGACTGACGGCCCACCACATGGGGGGAGGGCGCGCGTAACGCGATAGCGTCGGTTTGGCTATCTATTATGACGCTCTGTGTCTAACTTTCCGGGAATAGCCACCCCAAGAGAAAGAAACCAACGACTAAACAAAAGGATTCCAACATGTTATCCCCACGACGGGCTTGCGTTCACAAACAGTGCTTAGGGCTTTACCTAATAACCCTAGGGTTCGTCAATCCCCCAATCGGGTAATTCAAAGAATTTTCCAATAGTTGAGTCACGACTCAATTATTGGAGTGTACCCCGCAACGAGGGTAACTGAGCCGTCCACGGTCGACAGCCCGGTCGGGTTCCACTATTAGGGGCTCGATGGTTGCTGAAACCGGATCGTTCGCTAGCGCGAGCGGGGAAGACGCGTTTTACCGTGTATGGCGCGCCTCGGCCCCTCGGGCAGCGCTGCTGCTCGTGCACGGACTTGGCGAGCACAGCGGCCGCTACGACCATGTAGGGCAGTATCTCGCGGAGCGTGGAGTCTCTGTTTACGCGCTCGACCACCAGGGGCATGGCCGATCCGGCGGCCCTCGGGGCACCGTCTCGGATTTTAACGTATTCCTGGACGACCTCGCCAATTTCGATGCCTATATGCGGATCGAGAATGAGGGGCGCCAGAATTTCATGCTCGGCCATTCCATGGGCGGCCTGATCGCCGTGGCCTATTTGCTCGAGCGGCCGCTTAAACCGGATCACGTAATCCTTTCGGGCCCCGCGCTCGTTCCGATACTCGACCCCGACGCCCCCCCGATCGACCCCACGCGCCTGAGCCGGGATCCCTTGGTTCAGGAGGCCTATCTCGCCGATCCGCTGATCCTGCGCGAGCGGGTGCAACAAGAGATCTACGTAAAGCTTGCGGACGGCATCGCAACCGTCTACGGCCGCGCGTCGGAGATCTCGGTGCCGTTGCTACTGATTCACGGGACAGCCGATGCGTTGTGCAGTTGGGAGGGAGCAAAGGAGTACGTTGAGGCCTCGTCATCGTCCGACACGACGTTTCTTCTCTACGAAGACGGTCGGCATGAGAGTCTGAACGAGATCAATCGGGAACAGGTACTGGCTGACCTTTGGGAGTGGATCGAGCCGCGCTGTTCTGCGGATTCGGCCGACTAATCGGTCGCGCTTGGCCCACTGCGGCTGTGCGACTCTGGTAACATAAGTAGGTTCATGACCGAGCGCTCGATCACAAAAGAAAAGGTGTTTTTCGTAGTTGGCCCGCCGCGTTCGGGTTCGACGCTGCTCGCTCGCATGATCGGGTCGCATTCGCTCGTCTACTCCCGGCCCGAGCCGCACATACTCACTCCGTTGGCCCACCTGGGTTTCTACGAGAAGGTCGAGAAGGCACCCTACGACGCGGTGCTTGCCGCGGAATCGATCCGCAAGTTTGTCGAGGATCTTCCCGGTGGCGAGCAGGACTATATCGACGCTTGCCGAGCGTATACCGATACGCTCTATCATCGGGCCTTGGCGACGCGCCCCGATTGCCAACTGTTCCTCGACAAGACACCCGCATACGGATTGATCCTCGACTTCATTGCGAAGATCTACCCCAACGCGCGCTTCGTGATCCTCACGCGCCACCCGCTTGCGGTTTTCAGCTCATACGCCGAGTCGTTTTTCGACAGCGACTATCAGACGGCCAACAACTATAATCCGATCGTCAATCGTTACGTGCCGGCGGTCGCGAAATTCTTGCGTGAATCGAAGGCACCGACGTATCACGTCGTCTACGAGAACATGGTTGCCGATCCGGAAACGACGCTCTCCGGGATCTTCGAGTTTTTGGGTATTCCAAACGAGCCTCAGGCCGTGAACTACGGTGAACATGAGCACGTCGAAAAGGGGCTCGGGGATCCGATCGGTGTGGCGAAACACAATCGCCCAACAACCGAATCGCTGCACAAGTGGGCGGCCGAACTGGTGAGCCATGACGACCGTCTGACTTTGTGCGAACGCATCATCGCGCAACTCGACCCGGATGACCTGGCGGCGTGGGGGCATCCGCTCGACACGATCTGGGAACCTCTGGCGGCCGCCAAAGAGTCCGGTGCCGTGCCCAAGCCGAAGAAGCTCGACCGTTACCGACTCGAGCGAAAGGCGATCGTCAAACTGCGGGGGCTCGTCCAGTCGAGCGGCGCGTTTCGCGGTCTGCTGGAACGGCTTCGGCTTGTTGCCGACGTCTTGCTGCGCGACTAACCCGGTCTCGAGCCTGTCAATCCTGCGCGCTCGATACGAGCACCGGGAATTCACTCTTGCATATGTTGACCAGGCCTCTCTGAGGCGCAGTCAGTGTTTCGCTGGATCGGTAGACGATGCCCCACGAGCGATAGAGGCCGCGCGCTCCGAGCGGTTTCGCGATGAGTTCGCCGGACACGACCTCACTGCGCACCGCCCACCCCGCAACGACCGCGACGCCGAGACCCGCGCCGACCATTTTCTTCACCGCTTCGAGATCGCTGATCTCCATGCCGAAGTGCGGGAAGACTCCATCCTCCAGTAGGAAGCGTTCGAGGATACTGAACGTCTCGCTGTTGCGGTCATAGGTAATTAGCTTCTGGTCGGTGAACTCGGCGGCGTTGATGCGAGAGAGCGCCTGCCAGGGATGGTCAGGCGGTGCGATGGCGACGAGTTCGTCGCGGCCGAGCTCTGCGGAAACCAGGTTGGTGTCACGCACGGGCAGCAACAGGATCCCGAGGTCGATCGTGCCGTCGAGAGCGCGCTGCATCGTTTCGAAGCTGAAGCCCGATATCACTTGAATCTCGATTCGCGTGAATCGCTCGGAAAACTCGCGCAGGATTCGCGGAAGCACGTGGTGGCAGATCGCGCCGCCGGCACCGATGGCCACGCGGCCTCTGCCCATTCCTTCAAAGTCAGAGATGACGGCCATCGCCTCGTCGGCCTTCGACGTCATCTGTCGGGCGTACGGAAGAAGAACTTCGCCCGCCTGGGTCAACGTGACGCTGCGCGAGCGGCGGCTGAAGATGCGCGCGCCGACCGACACTTCGAGCGCTTTCATTTGTTGGCTGACGGCCGATTGGCTGATGCCGAGGCGTCGCCCCGCACGGGTGAAGTTCTTTGTTTCCACCACCGCGATGAAGGTTCTGAGCCCACGGAGTTCCATCAATATTGCTTATGGCACCTAGAACTTAAATCGTCAACGCGAATCAAAGCCTACGAACCTGCCCAGGTTCTAGGCAATTGAACGCCAGTTGGGCACCGTTCTACTAGGACACCGTCCCGCCGATGTCCTGTGGAGTCCGATTCCGCGGAATTCCGAGTGCTAAGCCTTTGGCATCGATCCTGCTAATTCACTGTAGGTGGATCAAACGTGTCTGCTTATCGATGCTCTAAGTGAATGTCGAGGAGGAACTGATTGCAATGAGAACCCATGCCCCAACCATCATGAGAACCGGCATACTGGCTGCGATGCTGCTCGCCGTGTCGGCCGAACCGTCGGCAGCTGCCGACGAGGTTTCCGCAGGTGTCTTCGCCGCCAACAATGCCTGGATGATGTTGTGCGCCGGCCTGGTGTTCCTTATGCACCTGGGCTTCGCCACGCTGGAAAGCGGCCTGACGCGCTCCAAGAACACCACCAACATTCTCTTTAAGAACACTTTCATCGTGTCGATCGGCATTCTGACCTATGCCGTGGTCGGCTTTAACCTGATGTACCCCGGCGACTTCAACGGAATCTTCGGATTCGCCGGTGCAGGCCTCTTCCCGGGCGAAGTCGATCAAACGATTGCCTACGCAGACGGCGGCTACACCTACTGGACCGACTTCTTGTTCCAAGCGATGTTCGCAGCGACCGCAGGGACGATCGTGTCGGGCGCCGTCGCTGAACGCATCAAGCTCCCATCGTTCATGGTATTCGCGACGCTGTTCGTCGGCTTCCTCTATCCCTGGGTTGGATCGTGGAAGTGGGGCGGCGGCTGGCTCGATGCGATGGGCTTCTACGACTTCGCCGGTTCGACGCTCGTGCACTCGGTCGGCGGCTGGGGCGCCCTGGTTGGCGCCTGGATACTCGGCCCACGTCTCGGCAAGTACACCAAGGACGGCCGCCTCGTGCCTATCCCGGGCAGCAACCTGCCTCTGGCTACGATCGGTGTATTCCTTCTCTGGCTCGGTTGGTTCGGTTTCAACGGCGGTTCGGTGTTGAGCGCGGATCCTGCTGCGACCTCGCTTACCTTGGTAACCACCTGTCTCGCGGCGTCAGCGGGCTGCATTGGTGCGATGTTTACCTCGTGGATGGTGTCGAAGAAGCCTGACCTCTCGATGACTCTCAACGGTATCCTTGGCGGTCTCGTCGGCATCACTGCCGGTGCGGATCAGATGGCGATGGGATCGGCCATGATGATCGGCCTGATCGCGGGCGTGATCGTGGTTTACTCGGTGATGTTCTTCGATCGCATCAAGATCGACGATCCGGTCGGAGCAGTGTCGGTGCACCTCGTGTGCGGCATCTGGGGAACCCTCGCTGTCGGCATCTTCGGTGCCATGGCGAGTCCCGCTCAGTTGATGACGCAACTGATCGGTGTGGCCGCTTACGGCGTAACCACCGTCGTCTTCGCGCTGGCTGTGTTCGGCATCATCAAGGCTACGATGGGTCTACGCGTCGAGCCCGACGAAGAGTTAGAAGGTCTCGATCTTTCCGAACACGGCATGTCTGCGTACGCAGACTTCTCAACAGTTAGCTTCGGCGGCGGCCACGCGGCGTCCCAGAGCGGTGCGCAGCGCAGTGCTGAACCCGGTTACGTGCCCGACTACCAGACCGAAAAAGCGGTCTCTTAGGACGGTACCTGCGGCCCGCCAACAAGGTCCCCGTTGGCGGGTCGCGCCCTTCTTTTCGCGAACTACCCCCTCTGACTGCGGGCTGAGAGCACGCACCGACCGCTACCAAAAAGGAGTGGATCGGCGCGGCCTCGGCCCGCGCCTCGTTGGGGAACCCGACGAGCGATCACTTGTCTCTACGCTCTCTCGGCGAATGCTATGCGGTGCGCGGTATGAGTCGCTGTGCCCCGCCGCATTTTTGTACAACTTCGCCAAATTCGTCGGCCGGCCGGTAGCTTCAGCTCGGACTCGCAGCCTTTGCACCTATGCGCGTAGGCGCGAATCCCTTCGACCGCTCGAGGCGCTGCTCGAAGGACGTACGTGCTGGGCCCTAAACTCGACCTCGTGACGGGGGAAGCAGTGTCGGACCTGAGCAGTTGCCATATGGCGTTCATTCCCGCCGGTAGCGATGAGCGGGTGGCACAAATTCTGCAAGATTTACGGGGTGTAGGTGCTCTCACCGTCGGCGAAAGCAAGGCATTCGCTGAGGCGGGTGGGATCATCCGTTTGTACCTAGACGAACAGAAGATTCGCTTCGATGTGCACATCGGAAGAGCCGCCGAGGAGCGCTTGAAGATCAGTTCGTAACTGCTGACGCTTGCGCGCCGTGTGACGAAAAAAATGAAGCCGCTGAACTTGCCAACTTTCAGAGACCTACCGCTTCGGCACAAACTTATATCGATCATCGTTTTCGCGAGTACCGCTTCATTGCTGCTCGCTTCGCTCGCGTTCGTCGCCTACGACAACGCCAGTTTCCGCGCAAAGATGGTTCGTGACGTTTCGGTCGAGGCCGATATCATCGCCATGAACAGTACGGCGGCGCTGACATTCGAAGACTACGACTCGGCCCGAACGACTCTGTCGGCATTGAACAAGGAACCCAGCGTTGTGAGTGCAACGCTCGAATCGGTCAGTGGCGAAGTACTCGCCGTGTATCTCCGTGACAAAGGCACGACGATCGGCGCACCGCTCATCCAGCGGATCGGCCACCTGTTTACCGATGAGGGGCTCGCGGTTCGAAGAGAAATTCTCTTCGACGGCGATCTTCTTGGCTACGTCTACATTGAATCCGATCTCAAAGCGCTCGAGGCGCGTGTCAATCGATTCCTGTATATGGTTATAACGATCATCGCCGTCGCGCTGTTGTTGGTCATATTCGCATCCTCGAAACTGCAGCGACTCATTTCGAAGCCGATTATTCGGTTGGCACAAACCGCGAATCGTATCTCGCGAGAGAAAGACTACACGCTGCGAGCGACCAAGCACGGCGAGGACGAAGTTGGCGCCCTGATCGACGGTTTCAACGAAATGCTCGGCCAGATTGAGCAACGCGATGCGATGCTCGAACGCCACCGAGACGAACTCGAAAGCGAAGTCGCCGAGCGCACCACCGAACTGCGCGACGTCAACTCGGAACTGCAATCCAATCAGGCGCGCCTGCAAGCGATCGTCGAAGGCACGGCATCGAAAACCGGCGCGGATTTCTTTGACGCATTGTCGCGCGCCCTCTCGAGTGCGCTTGGTATGCGTTGGGTAATGGTCGGCCGGCTGCGTGGGCAAAACGTACAAGTCATGGCTATGTGGGACGGTCAGGAGATTCATCATGATGTCTCATACGAACTCGAGGGGACGCCGTGTGCGGACGTCGTCGATAAGGAGTATTGCGTAGTCGAAACAGGCGTGATCGAGGCTTACCCGGCTGATCCGATGCTGGCTGAGATGCAAGCCGAGAGCTATGTCGGCTACGTGCTGCGCGATAAGGACGGACGCCGAATCGGCATTCTGAGTGCGATCCACGACGCGCCTCTTCCGGAGATAGGCAAGGATCGCGGCATGTTGCGCGTATTCGCGTCGAGAGCCGCGGCCGAACTCGAACGGTTGGAAGTCGAAGCTGATCTGCAACGCTCTGAGTCGTCGACGCGCGCCATTCTCGAAAGTGCTGCGGACGGCATCATCACGGTCAACTCTAACGGTGTCGTCGAAACGATAAATCCGGCTGCCGAACAGATCTTTGGTTGCAAGCCGGAAGATGTCGTTGGGACCGATGTTGCATCGCTGATGCATTTCCCCAGCGACGCACCCATCGAGAAAGATGCCGCCGAGCGTTCTGAGTTGGTCGTGAGCAACTTCATCGGCACGCGCGGAGAGATCGAAGGCGTTCGCAGGGATGGTACCGTGTTTCCGATGAACATCGCCGCCGGCGAGATGCAGCTCGGAGACCAGAAGCTTTACACCGCTATTGTTAGAGATGTTACGCGCGAGCACGAGCTCGACCGTATGAAGTCCGATTTTATCTCGACCGTGTCACACGAGATCCGAACTCCGTTGGCGTGCATTATGTCTTCGGCGAAAATTCTCAGCCGCAACGGTGAGACGAAACCTGAGGTCACGCCGAAGTTCTCCAACATTATCATCGTCGAAGGGAAGCGCCTGACGCGCCTGATTAACGATCTGCTCGATCTCTCGAAGATGGATTCGGACAGCGTCGATTGGAAATTCGGCGACGAATCGGCGTCGGGGCTCGTCGATCCCATTCTTGATGCGTTTCAAGCTCAGGCTGCCGAGCAAGAGATCCGACTCACCGGATTGGTCGGCGTCGATGTTCCGTTGGTATACGTAGACCGTGACAAAGCGATCCAGGTTCTGACGAACCTCGTGAGTAACGCCATCAAGTTTAGCGACCCCGGGGGCCAGGTCTTGGTTCGCGCAGAGCGGTCGCAGGGGCAATCCGGTTTCGTGAGGTTTAGTGTCGCCGACGCGGGCGTCGGTATCGCGGAGAAGGATCAAGCCGTCATCTTTGAGCGCTTCAAGCAGATCGGCAACGTGCAGACCGATCGCCCGCAGGGGACCGGTCTGGGTCTACCTATATGCGCGGATATCGTTCAGTTTTTCGGCGGTAAGCTTTGGGTTGAAAGCATTCGGGGCGAGGGAAGTACGTTCACCTTCACAGTGCCGATTTCTACCACCCACATGATGCAGAAGGCCGATGCTTTGGCGGCTGTCGTGACCCCTGAGGCTTCGAGGATCGAAGCGCCCGCGGGTATCGCGACTGCGACGTCGGTTGATCCGGCGCCGCCCCGTGCGACCCAGGAACCGTCGGGGGAGTTGAAAGCGGAAGACGACGGCACCAACGAACGCGATACCATACCTGACATCCCAGCCAGAGTTCTGATCGTCGATGACGACGAGCCGACACGAAAGATCATCGCCTTCCATCTCAAGTCGAACGGGTTCGAGGTCATGCACGCGGGCGGCGGTGAAGAAGCTTTGATGATGGCGCGCTCTTTCAAGCCGGATCTCATCACGCTCGATGTGATGATGCCCGACATCTCTGGCTACGACGTGCTCCAAGCCCTGCGCGAGGATGATGAGCTGGCGGACGTTCCGGTACTGTTGCTGTCGGTGTTGCCGGCAGCCGAGCACAGCGATCACGCGCTGCGTGTAGGCGCGAACGCCTATCTCAGCAAGCCCATCTCGGCATCGCGCCTGCTCGGATCGGTCAATCGGTTGCTCGGCAGCCAAAGTAAAGACGTTCTGATCATCGACGATGACCTCGGTGAAAGCGCAGCGATCAAGACGAATCTCGCAGCGCAGGGCTACGCGGTAGTCCAAGCCTTCAATGGTAAGTCGGGCGTCGAGTTTGCGCGTCGCCTGGAGCCGGATCTGATCATTCTCGGTTCACCGGCCTCAGCCATCAACGGCCAAGAGATTCTCGAGACGCTACGCAACGACGAGCGTACCGCTGCGATTCCCGTTGTGCTGCTTACGGCCATGGACGTCGACGGCACCAACGCCATGGCGCTCAGCCCCGATCTGACGCCTGCGCCCAATGAGAAGGTGCGCGCCGCCCTCACGCAGTTGCTGAGTAAGCTCTCATGGGGCGAACAGCGGCACGAGAACGAAGACGAAGACGAGCAGCCGAAAACGCTGCACTGAGACTTCCCCGCGCTACGAAGAACCGTTCCTACAGCCCACCTGCGCCACCTCGATGGAGGCGTACCCCATTTGAAGTAAGCGACCCTTTCCCATAAGCCTCGGCGTTCTAATACTGCGCGGAGGCGCTAAATGTTGGCTAAAGAGGAATTCTACAAGTTTACTGGTACGAAAGGTTACATCGCGTCCGAGTCTTTGGTCGACGCGGTAAACTGCGCGATTGCGCTCGAGCGGCCGTTGCTGGTCAAGGGCGAGCCGGGCACCGGCAAGACGCTGCTTGCACGCCACGTCTCCGAAGCGCTGGGGATGTATATCGAGCAGTGGCACATCAAGTCGACGTCGAAGGCGGCTGACGGCTTGTATATGTATGACACCGTGCAGCGGCTCAACGACAGCCGTTTCGGCGGTGCAGACGTTTCGAACATCTCCAACTACATCAAGCTCGGTCCTCTGGGTCGCGTGTTCAGTGCGGAGGAGCGGCAGGTTTTGTTGATCGACGAGGTCGACAAGGCCGACGTTGAGTTTCCGAACGATCTCTTGCACGAGCTCGATGAGATGCGATTCACGATCACAGAAACGAATGAAGAAGTGGCCGCTAAAGAGCGCCCGTTTGTTATCATCACGTCGAACAATGAGAAGGAACTTCCCGACGCGTTTCTGCGTCGCTGTATATTCCATTTCATAGAGTTCCCCGAACCGTCTCTAATGAGGCAGATTATCGACGTTCACCATCCGAACCTCGACGCGACGCTTCTTGACCAGGTGCTGATCAAGTTTTACTGGCTGCGAGAGCAAAACGATCTTCGTAAGAAGCCGTCCACCTCGGAGCTCATAGATTGGATTGCGGCGCTGCTTCGTGGTGGGATCGCGGTCGATCAGCTCGAGGCGCACATTCCCTTCGTAGGCGCGTTGTTGAAGAACGAGCAGGATACCGAGGCATTGACGTCTTACTCCGATCGCTCGGGGCGCTATCCCAGCAACTGGGCGGACCTCGGTCCGCGTTATAATCAGTAGGCCCAACAGGCGAGACGAACGTCGTGTTCTCTACACTCTTTTACGGACTTCGAGACGAAGGTGTCCCGGTCGGGATGCAAGAGTGGATGACGCTCATGGACGCGCTTAGCAAAAACCTTCACGGTTCAAGTTTGCTGCGCTTCTACTATCTCTCTCGCGCCTGTGTCATCAAGAGCGAAACCTACTACGACGCATTCGACCGCGTCTTCGCGCGGGTCTTCCACGACATCGAAGGGTCGCTTCCTATCGAGGAAGAAGTGCTCGAGTGGTTGCGTAACGCTGAGAACTTCCAGCAGCTCAGCCCAGAGCAACTTGCTGATCTCGAACGGCTGTCGCAGGACGAGCTGATGCGGAAGTTCATGGAGACGTTGGCCGAGCAAGACGAACGGCACGACGGTGGCGGCAAATGGATCGGTACCGGTGGGCATTCACCGTACGGCCACGGTGGTGTACATCCGACCGGCGTTCGGGTTGGCGGTCCGGGTAAGAATCGTTCGGCGATGAAGGTCATCGGCGAACGCAAGTTCAAAGACTACCGCACCGATCAGGCGCTCGACGTGCGGCAGATCCGCGTGGCACTCAAGCGTCTGCGCCACGCTACGCGACTCGGCAACGCGACCGAGCTCGATCTCGACGAGACGATCGAGGAAACCTGCCGCAACGCAGGCGAGATCGAATTCGTTTTCAGAGCACCAAAGCGCAACAACCTACGCGTGCTCCTGCTGATGGACGTCGGTGGAACCATGGATCCGTATCACGAGCCCGTGAGCAAGCTGCTTACGGCCTTGTACCAAGAACGCGGCCTTCGTGCGTTCGAGGCCTACTATTTCCACAACACGATTTACGACTGTGTCTACAAAAACGCGACATTGCGGCCTGATGCGGCCGTCAATACCGCCGATCTGCTGCGCTACTATAACGAACACTGGAAGGTGATCGTTGTCGGTGACGCCGCGATGCATCCGGCCGAACTTCTCGAAGCCTACGGGAACATCAACCCGTCGATGACGTCTGAGACGGCGTCGATCGAGTGGCTCAACAAGATACATCAGCACTTCGATCGCACTGTCTGGCTCAACCCCGACGAGCGGCGATACTGGGAGCATAGCTATACGGCCCGCATCGTGAAGAAGCTCTTTCCTATGTATCGCCTGAGCGTTGAAGGCATCGGCGATGCCGTTCACGCGCTCGTTGGCGCGCGGGTGGCGACCGGCGAAGCCGCCTGATCGTTCTTTCTCCCGAACTCGAAAAAAGAGAAGGCCGTGAGCATATGCCCACGGCTTTTGTTGTTGGTGGGTGCGGCCGACCGCTCAGTGATGGCGGGTATGATGCGGGCCGTGGCCGTCGTGTCCGCCCAGCGTGAAGTGGAGCTTCACAGCGTCGAACGCAATCAGCGCTGCTATGTCGTACCACGGTATGTGGTGGAGATGGTGTACGTGGTTGTAGAACAAGGAATACGATGATGTCTGATAGTGGCAGCGCGAGCAGTAGTAGCCTCGATGTTGGGTATAGGAGTGATGGCCGTAGTCACGATGTCCCCAATGTCCGCCGTACCAATGGGGGCGATGGCTGCTGTAGTGGGGACGGTAGCTGTGGTGGCCGTCATGGTGGCCGCCGTGCCCTCCATATCTCCCGTGGTTGTCATGCCCGCCGTGTCTGCCGTGTCGGCCGTGGCCGGAGGGTCCGCCGTATCCGCGATTGCCGAAGCCGTGGCTTTGCTGGGATCCATCTAGTTTCGCCGTCTTTGAGTCGGCCGCTTGCGCCGTGGGCA